>ENA-ORKV01000134-ORKV01000134.1-human-gut-metagenome-genome-assembly--contig:-NODE-134-length-97301-cov-6.569931_pt1 | contig 97301 bp, 86 predicted proteins | sample MGYA00243058_ERZ508805 | MGnify/ENA primary metagenome ERZ508805 (study PRJEB26277, sample SAMN04329770) | human gut metagenome | biome: human-associated habitat | host: Homo sapiens | place: USA...
CCGGATATTTTCTTTTACTATAACCCCCTGATCAAAACCGCCACGGGACAGCTGGGCGGCGTCTTCCACGCCCAGTCCGGGCAGGAATTCTTCGCCCGGGTCTGCGCCCAGGCGGGCAGCGAGGCCGGGCGGGTCTATCTTCTGGGGCTGCTGGGACATTACTGTCTGGACTCCCTGTGCCATCCCTACGTGGAGAAAAAGGAAGCGGACGGCAGCGCCCGCCATGTGGAGCTGGAATCGGAATTCGACCGGTATCTGCTGGAATCCGACGGCGTCCCTCAGCCCCACACCTACGACGGCAGCGCCCACATGCGGCTGACCCGGGGAGAGTGCGTCACGGTTGCCCTCTTTTATCCCCCCGCCACCCCGGCGAACGTCAACACCTGCGTCCGCAACATGGCCCGCGCCACCCGGTTTCTGGTGGGCGAGAACCGCAAGCGCGTCCAGCGCCTGCTGCGCCTGACCCGCAGCCCGGCCATTGAGGATCAGCTCATGCCGGAACATGGCGACGACCGCTGGCTGTGGATGGACAGCGAAATGCTGGTGCTGTACAACCGCGCGCTCAAGCGCTATCCCGGACTGCTCAGCCAGCTGGACGAGCACATGCGCACCGGCGAACCCCTGGGCGAGGATTTTGCCCCGGCCTTCGGCTAAAATTTAAGGAGTGGTAGAAGTGAAAAAAATCAAACTAACCGCGTTGGAGCGGAGCTGGATTCTCTATGACATCGGCAATTCCGCGTTCATCCTGCTGGTTTCGACTCTGATTCCCATTTATTTCAACGCTCTGGCGACTACCGGCGGGCTGAACGAGTCATTGTATTTGTCCTATTGGGGCTACGCCGGTTCCGTCTCCACGCTGCTGGTGGCCGTCATCGGCCCCATCTGCGGCACGCTGGCTGACCACCGGGGCTTCAAAAAGCCCATTTTCATGGCCTGTATGCTTCTGGGCGTTCTCGGCTGCGCCGCCATGGGCGTGACTGCGGGATGGCTGGCATTTCTGGTGGTGTTCGTTCTCGCCAAAGTGGGGTATTCCTCCAGTCTGGTGTTCTACGACGCCATGCTCCCGGAGGTCACCACCGACGAGCGGATGGACACGGTATCCTCCATGGGCTACGCCTACGGCTATATCGGTTCCGTGATTCCCTTCATCCTCTGCCTGCTTCTGGTGCTGTTCGGCGATAAGATCGGCATCGGCGCGGGAACGGCCATGGTCGTTTCCTTCCTCATTACCGCCGTGTGGTGGTTCGTATGCACCCAGCCGCTGCTGAAGCGTTACCGCCAGACTGCCTTCGTGGAGCACGGCGGCAATCCCGTTTCTTCCACCTTCCGTCGGTTGAGAGACACCTTCCGGGAGGTTCGGCAGCAGAAGCATATTTTCCTGTACCTGCTGGCCTTTTTCTTCTTCATCGACGGCGTTTACACCATCATCGACATGGCAACGGCCTACGGCACTGCTCTGGGTCTGGACACCACCGGGCTGCTGCTGGCGCTGCTGCTGACCCAGTTCGTGGCCTTCCCCTGCTCCATCGCCTTCGGCCGGTTCTCCGCCAAGTACGATACGGGGCTGCTCATTAAGATCTGCATCCTCTGCTACACCGGCATTACCCTGTTCGCGGTATTTCTTGTGTCCCAGTGGCAGTTCTGGGTACTGGCGGTTCTGGTGGGTATGTTTCAGGGCGGCATTCAGGCGCTGAGCCGCAGCTACCTCGGGAAAATCATCCCGGCGGAGCGCAGCGGCGAATACTTCGGTCTCATGGACATTTGCGGCAAGGGCGCGTCCTTCCTTGGTACGACCCTGATCGCCATGGTCAGTCAGTTCACCGACGGGCAGTCGTTCCATGTCTTCGGGCTGGAGCTGCAAAACGAAAACATCGCCGTGGGTACGCTGGTCGTCATCTTCGCCATCGGCTTCGTCCTGTTCTGCAAGGCGGACAGGCTGAATAAGCAGTACATACACATTTAAATTAAGAATGCCGGGGGCTGACCGCCCCCGGCACTATTTTTACCGTTTCTTCTTATTCAACAGCACCGCAAGCCCGATTCCGGACAGCACCATCACCCCGACGGCGATCCAGATCAAATCGCCGGTACGGGGATTCCTGCGGGAACCCAGAGAAACCGGGACGGGCGGCACGTAGACCACCTCGTCGCAGTTGCGCACCCGGAGAACCGGCGTGCCGTCGCCGTCCAGATGGAGAATGCCGATCGCCCGCACGGTGCGGCCCTTCTTCACCTGAGAGGCCAGGTTGTTTTCCCCGTCCGCGCCGGACACAATGTCGTCCTCGATCAGAATTTCCGCAAGATCGCCGTTTCCGTCCTTCAGGGTGATGCGGGAGACGCCCTTGCCGCCGACGCTGTAGGTCACATCCGTCACCCTGCCCTCCACCTGCATCAGGCGGCCGCCGTTTGTATCGTAATCCATGGCTTCCTCGTTTGCGGTGGTTTCCGGCGTGTAATTGTAAAGCCGCTCGGTCAGCACCTCACAGTCGATGATTTTCAGCATCACGTTGCCGTCCTGAATTGTCTTTTGCCCGACTGCCTCCAAGGGCGTGCCAACTTCAATGCCATTCTTCGTGAACGGTACCAAGGCAACGCCGCCGGTATCGTCCTGTAGGTAAATGGTTTTGGAGAAAATGTTGCCGGGATGGGACGTTCCGGAGGCCGCCCAGCCGCGAATGCGGAACACCTCCCCGTCCCCGCCGGAACGCATTTCGTCAATGGTGACCAGCGGCTCGATTCCCAGCACCGCTTCCGCGATCCCCTGATTTCCGCTGACGCGCTTCCAGATATTGTCCGGTTCTTTCATGGCGTCGTCCGCCAGAAATAGTCCGCCGCTGACGTACACTTTGCCGTCGCCCGGGAGTTCCTCACCGGCAAGCAGCACCGTGTCTTCGCCGGTTTCCTGCCCGTCGGCGTCCGCGTCTATGCCGTGGGTGGTATCACGCCCCTTCACCAGCCAGGTGCCGTTCCCCGGATTTACGGTGCAGCCGGCGCGCTGGGTGTAGGTCTGCTCGGGTTTCAGAGATTTTGTCAAATCGCCGCCAGGGTTGAACACATTGGCGGATGCCGCGTCGGGCGTACCGCCATTGTTTTCCTCATCCCATGCGGTGTCGTCGTTCAGGCGCACCGTTGCGCCCATGGCTTCCAGCAGCCTGTTCAGCTCGCCGGAGGTGTGCAGACTCAGGTCGCCCATATCCGATTGGCCGCAGAGAATGACCGTGCCGCCGTTTTCAACAAACGATCTGACATTCTCCACAAATTCCTCATCAAATGCCTCCGCCGGGGCGGTTATCAGCAGGAGGTCGCTGTTTTCGGGCAGCTCGCCGTCCAGAATATCCACTGCTATATTGACCTTGGCGGCGATAGCTTTCAGCCGGTTCAGCTTATCAACGCCGGAATTGCCGTGGGAAGCGTCCACGGCGATACGCTTCACCTGCTCCGGGACATGGAAGCTCAGGCTCAGCGTTTTTTCGTAGGTGCGCTTTTCCCCGTTTACGCTGCCAACCGCTTCGACCCGGAACTCCGTCACGCCCAGTTCCGGGTGGGCGTGGGAGAAGGTGTAGTCCAGCGTGCTCATCCCCGCAACTTCTCCCAGATCGGAGACTGTGCTGACAAGCGTCTCGTCGGCATAAAGCGACAGCGCGTCCAGATCAAATTCCACCGACTCGTCATTGTACAGCTCCACAGTCAGCCCGATCTCCTCGTCCCGGGCAGGGGTGAGGGTGTCCGAAGTGAAGCTTTCGATGCCAATATCGTCATACCCGTCCATCCACACGGGCGCGGTTACGGCCACGTCCCCATCCGGCTGGGTGATACGGAGATAGTAGTAGCTGCGTCCGCCGGAGGCGGGCAGTTCCAGCACCTGCGAAGGCGTTTCGACATACTCGCTCACAAGCACTGCCCCGCCGTCCGTCACCACCTCCACATTGCCGATGGCCTCATCCGTGGGGTCGCTCAGGAAAACGGTGATTTCCGCTTCCTTCGATTTGGGGAGGATGCTGCCCATGACCGCACCGTTCAGCTGATAATAAACGGTGAGATCGCTGTCCTGGGTGGCATAGACCCGGCGGTCTTTCATGGCAGCGTACAGGGATTCCTCCGTCAGATCCTTCGCCAGTACCACAGTCCGCGCTTCGCTGGCGTCGCCCCACTGACCTTTGTGGTTATTCTGGTTGTTGGTGGGCGCGACGTGCCAGCCCTTGTCCAGCGCCAGATCATAATACTCGCAGTCCACCACGCCGTCCTCCCCGGCCACTTCCAGCAGGGAGACTGCCGCGTCATATTGGGGGCTGTAGTGGTCGAACCGCTCAAAATCCCCATGAACGGTATCCGGATGGTTGAACTGGCTGACGGAACCGGGGACGGAGGTCAGCGCCTTATAGTAATTTTCCAGCGCGGCGGTGACGTTGGTAAACGCTTCCTGATCTCTGGTCTGCCAGCCGGGGGTATTGAAGGTGGAGATGTGCCCCAGCTGCTTATCTTCAGGCCATGTCATCTCAAAGCCGAAAAGCCCCACAAAATCCCCATTGGTCACGGAAGCGGCCGCCTGCTTCCCAGCCGCCCAGTCAGCGCTGATGTCCGCGCCATCCGCGTCGATGGCGCCCATATCAGCGTTGTCAAAGGAATCGCTGTGGTCGGTCACGGCGAAAAAGTCCAGACCATCCACCTGCGACGCGTATTGGAACGCTTCCTCCACGCTCCCGGCGCCGTTGGAAATATCGGTGTGGGCGTGGAGCTGACCGAAGTACAGATTCCAGTCAAGGTCAAATTCTTCCGTGAAAATGACCCGGGTCACTTCCCCGGGTTCGCAGCCCCCGGCGATGGAATATGTCTTGAGATACGCCGTTCCGAAGTCCTTTTCAAAGCAAATTGGCCCAGCATACAGCGCATCGGGCTGGTAATTCACCCCGTCGGCGGAGACTGCGTAATAAATGTCGGCGCTTTCGTCCTCGCAGGTCAGGGTAATCTCCTCCCCGGCGCGGATCGTGCCGCCCTCGGGCAAAACGGTCACACTGGGCGACGTTTCCACCACTTCTCCCGGCTCCTCCAGCTCCTCCGGCTCCTCCGGCTCCGGGTCGTCCTGCACCTCCATGCGCCGGTACAGCGTAAAGATGCTGACGTAGGAGTCCGGTGCTTCCTCAATATCGGCGTCCCTGCATGCAAGGAAGTCTTTCTCAAGAAGCGTATCGGAGACCAGCGTCACCGGCTCGCTTCCGTTGCAGCCGTGAAAGGAAAAATATACGCCATCCCAGAGAACCTGCCATTCGTATGTCCCGGAAGCGATGCCGTTTCTGTCGTCTTCCATGGGTGCGGCGGACACGCCGTGAGCGTCCGTCAGAATGACCCCGTTCGCCGTCATGGTCAAGTCCCATTCCGCACCGGCGGCAACCGTGTCGCCGGTGAAGGTGGGTTTCGTGGCGGAAATCACAAAATCTTCTCCCAGCAGGATACCCGGCGCGTCGCCAAAGGGCGTCACCAGCACGTATTGCCCGCTGGTCAGTTCCTCCATGCCGGTGATCTCCTGATACACCGTCGCCGCTCCGGCGGGAAGCCGGAACAACGAAAAAAGAGCTGCCGCCAATACAACTGACAGCAACCCTCTGGCTACCAACCTTCTTATCATACCAAACCCTCCCGATTTTTTTCAGAGTTTCCTCCCGGAACCCCCGAAAAATCATCGCCGGCTTGGCTGCGGATAGTATTCAACCAGCTGTCAACGATCTGCCGTTTGTATCAGAGGTTCCCTTATCCGTTTGGGAATATAGCACAGCCATTTTTCGACGTTTTACCTCTTTTGAGTTAACGCACTACAGGTAGTGGTTTTCTTCCACTTGTATACACCAGATGTAGTAAAGATTCAGTTAAAATTCTTCCTCAGCAGCGAGTGGCTGACGATCAGAAGACACGCCCACAGGAACAGGCTCAGCGCCCAATAGCCGCTGCAGACCATGGGGCTGGACACCACGATCAGCACGGCGAACAACACGTTTCCCATGGTCACCGTCCCCATGGCGGACAGCACGTTCAGCACCAGTGCCAGCAGTGTCAGCCCCAGCGACAGCAGCGAAATGCCGCGCACCAGCTTCAGTGTGCGTGCGTCTTTCTCCTTTTTCGCACCGTAAATCAGGCACGCGGGCGGCGCGAAAAATGCCACAGCCAGCACCGTCAGCACAGCCTGCGCTCCCGCGCTGACGTTCTGAGAAAAGCCGGGGATAAATCCCAGCCCCGCGCACAAAATAAACAGACCGCCCCACAGGGCAAACAGCAGCTTTTTAGACATAAGGTTCTCCTTTTCAGGTAGATGTAGTGTCCCCATTTTAACCGAAATCGGCGCAAAAGGCAACAGCGAATCCCGTCGAACCCCGCCGGTGAAAAAAAACTGGACAGTTCTGCCAACATCTGCTATAATGTCAGGAATAGTATTGGGGAAGGGAGTGTTTTTCCCATGAAATGTCCGTTTTGCGGCGATCAGGAAAGCAAGGTCGTCGATTCCCGCCACTCGGAGGACGGCCTGAGCATTCGCCGCCGCCGGGAGTGTATGGGCTGCCAGCGCCGGTTCACTACCTATGAGATCGTGGAAAGCCTGCCCATCATCGTTGTGAAGCGGGACGGCTCCCGCCAGAACTTTGACCGCAACAAAATTCTCAATTCCATGATCCGCGCCTTTGACAAGCGGAAAGTGGACGTCACTGACCTCGACCGCATCACCACCGAGATCGAGCAGACCATCCAGAACACGCTGGAGCGGGAGATCAGCACCGACAAGATCGGCGAGATGGTCATGGAGCGTCTGAAGCCTCTGGACGAGGTGGCCTACATCCGCTTTGCCTCCATCTACCACCGGTTCCAGGATGCGGGCAGCTTTATGCGGGAGATCAGCAAATTCCTGGAGGAAAAATAATGAGCACGATCCCAACTGAAATCACCGCCGCCACGGAAGGCTCGCTGGACATTGCCTCCATCAAAAGCGTGATGGACGGCTTTGACCCTGCCTCGCTGCTTCCCGACCTGAGCAAGGTTTTCGGCAGTCTGGTGGGCGTGTGCCGCGTCGCCGTGATGATCGGCCCGGTCATCGCGCTGATCCTTGGGCTGGCGTATCTGTTTCTCGCGCCGAAGGAGGCCAACTACTACTTCGGCTACCGCTGCTATTTCGGCATGGGCAGCGTCCGCGCATGGCGGTTCACCCAGCGGATCGCGGGGATGATCCTCGGCGGGCTGGGGCTAATCCTCACCGTTATCATGGCCATCGTCACCGCCGGTTACGGCAGTATGGATTCGATGGACATGGTGTGGAGTGCGGTAAACTGTCTGATATGGGAAGCAGTCCTTCTGCTGATCGGCACCATCGCCATCAACCTGATCGCCATGGCGAATTTCGACGCCAAGGGCGAGTACCGACACAAAGCGGGAAAGCCGAAGAATTCCCCGCGGGATACAAAATAAGCATAACATCCGGCTGTCGTGTGGCAGCCGGATGTTTAGTATGTATCTGTATTCTGATACTATTTCCTGATTAAAATCTTAATTTTAATCAGGAAGGCATCGCCTGATGGCGCTGCCGGTTTTGCCCCCCAATGGCAGAATCCACAAAAACCGCTTTACAAATCGTTCATATTTTGGTGGCGGGATCTGGCATATTTCCTTGCAATATCGGAAAAAAAGAGGTATACTGTCACAGAAGTGTGTGAAAAGGAGGTCTTAGGTCAGCCCTAGGGCCTCTTTTTTCATGAAAACACGTAGATTTGCAAAAAACAGAAAGGATGATTTTTATGGCTACTCCCGAAAAGAATACCGACGCGGTTTATGACGCAAGTACTCTGGGTACCCCCAAAATGCTGGTTCTGGGCCTGCAGCACCTGTTCGCAATGTTTGGTGCAACGGTTCTGGTTCCCGCAATCACCGGACTGAACGTATCCACTACCCTGCTCTTTGCCGGTCTCGGCACGCTGCTGTTCCACCTCATCACCGGACGGAAGGTTCCCGCATTCCTCGGCTCCTCCTTCGCGTTTCTGGGTGCTTACGGTCTGGTCACCGCTTCCGGGCAGGACATCCCGCTGACCTACTCCTGCTTCGGCGTTGCCGTGGCGGGTCTTGTATATCTGGTTCTGGCGCTCTTCTTCAAGCTCTTCGGCGCGAAGAAGGTCATGCGCTTCTTCCCGCCCATCGTCACCGGCCCCATCATCATCTGCATCGGCCTGTCTCTGGCCGGTTCCGCCATCAATAACTGCCGCGGCAACTGGTGGGTCGCGCTGGTCGCGATCCTGGTCGTCGTGGTCTGCAACATCTGGGGCAAGGGCATGGTGAAGATCGTTCCCATCCTGCTGGGCGTTCTCGGCTCCTACCTGTTCGCCATGATCGTTGACCCCGCCGCCCGTGCCAACGTTGCCAAGACCGTGGCCGAGGCCGACTGGATCGGTCTGCCCGTGATCTGGGGCAACACCGCCTTCTCCATCTTCGGCAAGGATTTTGACAGCGGTATGTTGCTGACCGCCATTATCACCATCGCTCCCATCTCTCTGGCGACTGTCGTGGAGCACATCGGCGACATCTGCGCCATTTCCTCCACCGTGGAAAAGAATTACGTGGCTGACCCCGGCCTGCACCGCACCCTGGTGGGCGACGGCCTCGCAACCACCATGGCCGCCCTCTTCGGCGCACCGGCCAACACCACCTACGGCGAGAACACCGGCGTTCTGGCGCTGTCCAAGGTCTATGACCCCAAGGTCATCCGTCTGGCCGCGCTGTTTGCCATCATCCTCTCCTTCTGCCCCAAGTTTGCCGCGCTGATCGTTGCCATGCCTGCCGCTACCATGGGCGGCGTGAGTCTGGTGCTGTACGGTATGATCTCCGCCGTGGGCGTGCGGAACGTGGTTGAGAACAACGTGGACTTCACCAAGAGCCGCAATGTTCTGGTCGCCGCCATGATCATGGGTCTGGCCGTTGGCGTGACCTACAACGGCGCCATCGTCATTCCCGTCGGCGGCGTGACCATCAGCCTGTCCGGTCTGGCCGTGGCCGCTCTGGTGGGCATCCTGATGAACGCCGTACTCCCCGGCAAGGACTACGAGTTCGGCACCAACGAGCAGGGCGACACCTCCGTCAACTTCGGCACGAGAGCTGAATAATATCCGATTTTCCCAGGGGCGGAGCCGCAGGCTCCGCCCCTTTTCTTCGGGAAAGCACAAAAATATTCGGAATATCCAACAAAATTATTGCATTTATTTCGTCAATGTGCTATACTCTATAGTTGATGTTTTGTGTAATTCGGTTTCAAAAGGAGACTTTTTCATGGTACCTCAGGATAAAATTCGCAACATTGCCATCATCGCCCACGTTGACCACGGCAAGACCACGCTGGTGGACGAAATGCTCAAGCAGGGCGGCATTTACCGGGAAAATCAGGCCACTGTGGAGCGGGTCATGGACTCCGGCGATCTGGAGCGGGAGCGCGGCATCACCATTCTGGCAAAGAACACTTCCGTGCATTATAAGGACTACAAGATCAACATCGTGGACACCCCGGGTCACGCCGATTTCGGCGGCGAGGTGGAGCGCATTCTGAAAATGGTCAACGGCGTCATTCTGCTGGTGGACGCCGCCGAAGGCCCCATGCCCCAGACCCGCTTCGTCTTGCAGAAGGCGCTGGAGCTGGGTCACAAGGTCATCGTGGCCGTGAACAAGATCGACAAGCCCGACGCCCGGGTGCATGAGGTCATGGACGAGGTGCTGGAGCTGCTGCTGGATCTGAACGCCACCGACGAGCAGTTCAACAGCCCCACCGTGTTCTGCTCCGGCCGTCAGGGTACGGCTTCCTACAGTCCCGATGAGGCAGGCACCGACCTGACCCCCCTGTTCGAGACCATCGTCAACTATATTCCCGCCCCTGAGGGCGACGACACCGCGCCGCTGCAGCTGCTGGTTTCCTCCATCGACTATAACGACTACGTCGGCCGTATCGCCGTCGGCCGGGTGGAGCGGGGCACCATCAAGGTCAATCAGGAGGTCACCATCTGCGACTTCCATGACGCGAACGTGAAAACAAAGGGCAAGGTCGTGGCGCTGTACGAGTTCGACGGCCTGAGCAAGAACCCCGTCCAGGAGGCTCACGCCGGTGAGATCGTGGCGCTGTCCGGTATGGCGGACATCACCATCGGCCGCACCCTGTGCGCTCCGGAGTGCGTGGAGCCGCTGCCCTTCGTGAAAATTTCCGACCCCACCATCGAAATGACCTTCGCCGTCAACGATTCCCCCTTCGCAGGCAAGGAGGGCAAGTTCGTCACCTCCCGGAACCTCCGCGACCGGCTGGAAAAGGAACTTCTCAAGGACGTTTCTCTCCACGTCACCGAGCAGGGAACGGATTCCTTCAACGTGGCCGGTCGTGGCGAAATGCACCTGTCCATCCTCATGGAGACCATGCGCCGGGAGGGCTACGAGTTCTCCGTGTCCACCCCCCGTGTGCTGACCAAGGTCATCGACGGCAAGGTCTGCGAGCCTATCGAGCGGATGGTCGCCGACGTTCCGGAGGAGTGCATGGGTTCCGTCATTGAGAAAATGGGCAAGCGGAAGGGCGATTTGCTGGGCATGACCCCCATGGGCAGCCGCTACCGTCTGGAATTTCTGGTTCCTTCCCGCGGCCTGTTCGGCTACCGTAACGAATTCCTCACCGATACCCGTGGCGAGGGCGTCATGTCCTCCGTGCTGGATTCCTACGCCCCCATGAAGGGCGAGATCGAGCGGCGGCAGGTGGGTTCCCTTGTCGCCTTTGAGACCGGCGAAGCCGTGGCCTATGGTCTCGCAGCGGCGCAGGAGCGGGGCGCACTGTTCATCGGCCCCGGCACGCCGGTTTACGCCGGTATGGTCGTGGGCGTTTGCAGCCGCAACGAGGATATGACCGTGAACGTCTGCAAGAAGAAGCAGCTGACCAATATGCGCGCCGCCGGTTCTGACGAAGCCCTCCGGCTGACGCCTCCCCGCATCCTCTCTCTGGAGCAGTGCCTGGAATTCCTGGCGGACGACGAGCTGCTGGAATGCACGCCCAAGAGCCTGCGCATCCGCAAGCGGGAGCTGGATCACGCGGCCCGTATGCGCAATCTGATGAAGAAGCGCTTAGGACAACACCTGAATCCGGTGAAGATCCGATTTTGACCGGTCTGCGTTCTGCTGGCGCTGCTGCTGACGGGCTGCGGCCACGCCGCGCCTGAAACCACTGCGCCCACATTGCCGGAAACGCAGGCCGCTGCGACGCAGCCGACCCAAACGTCTCAGCCAGAGACCCTTCCCACGGAAACGCAGCCCGGGGAGGAGCATTTTCTTCTGACCTTCGCGGGGGACTGCACCTTCGGCAGCAACCCGACCAACTATTACGCGGAATCCGGCTTTATCAAGACCGTGGGCGATGACTACGCCTATCCCTTCGCCAACGTGATCGACTATTTCGCGGGCGACGAGTTCTCCATGGTGAATCTGGAAGGCCCCCTGTGCGACGAGGGTAACCCCATGCAGAAGAAGCATGTGTTCCATGGCCCCACGGCTTACGTAAACTGCCTGACGGAGAATTCCATCGAGGCCGTGACTGTGGCCAACAACCATTCCATGGACTACGGCGCAAACGGCTACGCGTCCACGCTGGCGGTGCTGGAACAGGCGGGCGTCCCCTACGTGGAGCGAGACAGCACTGCTGTGGTCACCACGGGCAGCGGCCTGACCATCGGGCTGTATGCCGCCGTGTACTACAAGCTGGATGTGGCGGACATGACCGCAAAGATTGCTGCCCTGCGGGAGCAGGGGGTGGACTTAATCATCTTCGTCCCCCATTGGGGCGTGGAGGGTACATACCACCCCACCGAAGAACAGAAGCAGGTGGGTCACGCCGCCATTGACGCCGGTGCGGACATCGTGTTCGGTTCCCATCCCCATGTTTTGCAGCCCATTGAGGAATACGGCGGCGGTATCATTTTCTACTCTCTGGGGAATTTCAGCTTCGGCGGAAACGGCGCCCCCAAGGACTATGACACGGCGCTGGTGCAGCAGGAGGTCATCCGGGACGCGGAGGGAACGGTCAGATTGGGACAACTGACCATCGTACCCGCCAGCGTCAGCTCCGTCGCCGGACGGAATAATTTCCAGCCGACCCCCTACAAGCCGGGGACGGAAGAATACAATCGCGTCCTTTCCAAGCTGGATGAAACCTTTTCCGGCCCGAATTTGAAAATTGACTGACGGAAGAACGAAAAAAAGATTGACCAAACCGCGTTCTTCGGTTATAATAAACGGGTATGACCGTAGTATCGGTCTGAATTTGTGTTGCTGCGGCCGAAAGGCTGTTGAGCATATTGTATTTTGACAGGAGGTGTATCTTAGATGAAGCGTACCTACCAGCCCAGCAAGCGTCACCGTTCCATGGTTCACGGTTTCCGCCAGAGAATGGCTACTTCCAACGGCCGCAAGGTTCTGGCCCGCCGTCGTGCGAAGGGCCGCAAGGTTCTGTCCGCCTGATGCGTATGTCCGTGGGTTACTAGGGTGCATCTGAAAACTGTCAAAATGCCCAATCAGCGGGTCTTTTTGCCCTGCGCCGCGCCATTTTCCCTTGCAATACAACAAGTATTCCTGTGGAAAAATGGCTTGCTCAGGACAAAAATCCCTCGCTGCCGGTCATTTCACCGGTTTTCAGATACACCCTAGAGCGGAAAAAGCGCTTAAGAGCGAAACGGGAGCTACAGCGGGGTGAATGGAACGTTCGCCCCGCTCCCTTTTTAGCGAGGAAACAGTATGAAGTATTCAACCAGCCTGAAGCTCAACCATATTTTCAGGCGCCTGTATCACACCTCCGGCGTTGCCGACGGCCTTCTGGTGCTTTACGCCAGAAAGAACCGCACGGACGGGAACCGGGTGGGCGTCACCGTCAGCAAAAAGCTGGGCAAAGCCCACGTGCGCAACCGCACCCGCCGCCGCATCCGGGAGGTCTACCGCCTGAACGAGGAAAAGTTCCAGCCCGGCTGGGACATCGTGGTGGTGGCAAGGACGAAGGCCGTGGAGGCTCCCTTTGAGAAGCTGACGGCAAGCTACTTAGCCCTTGCGAAAAAAGCAGGGCTTCTGAAGAAAGTAGAGACTTAAGCTGCGGTTATGAAGAAGATGTTTCTTGCTCTCATTCGGTTTTATCAGCGCTGGATCTCCCCGGCGTTTCCGGCACGGTGCCGGTTTCGCCCCACCTGTTCCGCTTATGCCTACGAAGCCATCAGTAAGTACGGTATCCTTAAGGGTGGCTGGCTTGCCCTGAAGCGGTTTTTGCGGTGCAATCCCTTCTACCGCGGGGATATCTACGATCCTGTACCATGACCAAATCTCTAAGGAGGAAAGGCAATGTTTCTCGCATTCCAATTATCGGACATCATAACCGTGCCGTTTGGGTGGCTGCTGTCAGTCCTGTATGAAACGACCCACAACTACGGCGTCGCCATGATCCTGTTCGCCGTCATCGTGCAGCTGATCCTGCTGCCCCTGAACGCGAAGTCCAAGAAGAGCATGATGAAGATGTCCCGTCTGACGCCCAAGATGCAGGCCATCCAGCAGAAATACGCGGATGACCCCCAGCGTCAGAATCAGGCCATTCAGGAACTTCAGAAATCCGAGGGCGTTTCCATGGGTGGCGGCTGCCTGTGGAGCTTCATTCCCATTCTGATTCTGTTCCCCCTGTTCGCCGTTATCCGCCAGCCCATCACCTACATCCTGATGCAGTCCGCCGACACGGCGAAGCAGATCGTGGAGGTCATTAAGACGGCTGCGCCGGATATGTTCACTTCCAATGCTGCCTACGAGCAGGTCGTCGCCGCGCAGCTGATTCCTCAGTATGCATCTGAGCTGCGCGCCGCCATCCCCGGCATCAGCGAGGTCGTTCTCGCCGGTATCAATTTCGATTTTCTGGGCATTAACCTGGGCGCTGTGCCCCAGTTCAATGTCTTCTCCGCCAGCTGGGTGTGGGACTGGGCGCACATCGGTGCGTTCCTCATCGCCCTGACCTCTGCCGCCTGTCAGCTGCTGCAGATGGTCATCAGCCAGAAGACCAACGACTCCGTCATCACCGACGAGAAGGGCGTTCAGGACAAGGAGACTGCCAAGAATTCCCAGCAGAACCAGTCCATGAAGGTCATGATGTGGATGATGCCCCTGATGTCTCTGTGGATCGGCTTCACCGTTTCCGCCGGACTGTCCCTGTACTGGTTCATCGGCGGCGTGGTGAGAATGATCTCCGACCCCATTATGACCAGCCACTACCGCAAGATCTATGACGCGGAGGATGCCGTGCGCCTGCAAAAGGCGCTGGAGCAGGAGCGCATCGAAGCCGAGAAGGAGCGCGTCCGCGCCGAGCGCCGTGCCTCCAATCCCGACGGCATCACCGCCAACACCAGCAAGAAGAAGCTGGAAAAGCAGCAGCGGGATCAGGAGCAGGCCGCCAAGGCCGCGGCTGCCAAGGAGTACGCCGCCCGGAAGGGCATTGTGGAGGAAGCCGCGAGGGAAGAAAACGCGCCTCTGTCCGGCGTCTCCGACCGCCCCTTCTGCAAGGGCCGCAACTATGACCCTGACCGCTACGCGCCCAAGTCTATGGAGGAATAAACCATGGAAAAGTCGATTATCACTTCCGGCAAGACCATCGATCTTGCCATTGAATCCGCGCTGAGCCAGCTGGGGCTGGATCGTGACAGCGTGTCCGTCACGGTGCTGCAGCAGGCCAAGTCCGGTTTTCTGGGCTTCGGTGCCCAGAGCGCCAAGGTGCAGGTGACTTACGAAGTCCCCGACCCCGTGCCGGAGAAGGAAGAAAAGCCCAAGAGCGCTCTGGGCAGCGCCTCCCGCTCCAAGCCCAAGGCCCCTGCCGCCCCGGTGAAGAAGCCGGAAGCACCTCAGCCGCCGAAGCCCGCCCCCCAGCCCGCCCCCCAGCCCGCTCCCACACCCGCACCTGCAAAGCGCCCTGAGCCGCCCAGGCAGGACAAGCCCCGCGTCCCCAAGGCTCCCCGTCCGGAGAAGCCCAAGGCGCCTGCCGCTCCCAAGACCTACACTCCCGCCGAACCCGGTTCCGTGGAGGAAAAGATCGAAGTCTTCATCAAGGGCCTGCTGGAACACATGGATTCCAATGCCGTTCCCCACTGCTGGAAGGACGAGGGCAATACGTACAAGGTTGATCTGGTGGGCGACGATCTGGGTTACCTGATCGGCCGCCGGGGCGACACGCTGGACGCCATTCAGCATCTGACCAACTACACCATCAACCGGGATGTGGAAGGTCACATCCGCGTCAACGTGGATGCGGAGTGCTACCGGGAGAAGCGGGAGGAGAGTCTGCGCCGCTACGCCCGGAAGAAGGCGCAGCAGGTGCTGAAAGCCCGCCGCCGCACCACTCTGGAGCCCATGAACGCCTACGAGCGCCACGTGATCCACGCCGCGCTTCAGGACATGGAGAACATCACCACCCACTCCACCGGCGTAGAACCCAACCGCCGCGTGGTGATCGAGTACGTGAGATAATACTATTTCTTAATAAAATGATTTCATCATTTTATTTAAGCCGTTTCACGGCAGACCGCCTGGGCGGCGGTAAGAAATGTATTGACTTCGTTTTTTAGCGGCAGTGGCCGCTGGCCGCAATCCTGCGGCCGAATAAAACGCTTTTAAGCGTTTTGTTAAAAACTCGTATAAAACGGTATATTGCAGCTGAGTGCGGCATGGGTTTCCATGCCGCACTTTTCGCAAAAAAGCGCTCCGATTATCCCGAAATTCCGGATAATCGGAGCGCTTTTGTATTGAAATCATCCGCAGGCAGACGGCGCGCGACAGGTCATGAGCGCCTAAGGCAGTTCCTGGCACTTAATGACCACAGTGTCGCCGACCACTTGTATCGACCCATCTGCCGGCCAACAAGGCATAGCGCGTACCGCGTCGCTCTGGGCGAGAACGCGGATCTTTTCATCGCTGGCAGTGGGAATTGCGTAGCCATAGTAATTATGGATCCAGTCCCACCAGCTGTAGCGGTTCAGTAGCCATTGGGTAAATTCGACGCCGCCATAGGTCATCTCATACTCCCAGTAGCAGCCAAGGAGGGGATCTTCAATGTCCCCAATCAATGCCCACTCCATATCCGGCGTGAAGCCGTCGGCCATCCGCACTTGGGTGACGATGGAGCTGAAATAATTTTCCACCTGGCGGTTGGCGTAGTACAGCGCGGTATAATTCACACTGGTCTGATAGGCGTAGCAAAGGGCAAGCACGGACAGCATAATGGCGACGCCCTTTTTCACGATGCCCAGCCACAGGCGTTTCCTGTCGTCCTCGGTCAGCTGATTCAGCAGAATCAAAGGGACATAGGAGATCAGGACAAGGGAATACACCATCAGCGTGTAAATCCAGCTGTCCGGACACATGATAACGACGAAATTCACGGCAACGGGAAACACGGCGCAGAGCAGGAGGGAAAACAGCCGTATAGAGGGCTTCCGCACCCGTTTTATCAGCAGAAATACAAGGAGAACCCCGGAGAAAAGTCCAATGAGCAGATAAGCCGCCTTTATGAGCTTCATGGCGGCCAGTCCGCAATAGTCCTTTACGGGGAGCATGCAAGCGGAATAAAATGCTTCATAAATCAGCCCGGGAATGCCGGAAAGGGATAGCTTCCCCATGCTGCTGACACCCTGATAGTCACTCAGCTGCGTCCCATACAAGCAAAGCGTGAGCTTCAGAAAAACGTAATACAGAAGCAAACCGAGCAAAAGAACCCCGCAGCAAGCCAGACTCCGGCGCAGAAGCTTCCGGAAGTCCGCATCGTCGGACAGAGACTCCTGAAGGAGCATCAAGACGAACATGCCGATGGTAATGGGAACATAAGCCTGATAGATACCCAAAGAGCAGGCAATGCAGAGGGCGGACAAAAAGAAACCCCAGGAACAGCGCTGAAACAGCCAAACAGCAGCGACAGACAAAAGAATGGCAACGCCATAGTAGACGGCGGTGTAGCGGAATGCCAGTGTAGAAAAGGCAGAGGGAAACACGGCGAACAAAACGCCCATCAGTGCTGCTGAAGCCCGGTTCCGGATCCGAAAAACGGACACAAGCAGTCCGGCGGAAACCGCGATCAGCAATAAAAACAGCAGCCCGTTGACCGTGGGAAGGTTGAAATTTCCGCCGATTGCGTCGCAGAAATCACCCATAATGGACAGCAGCCACCGTCCGGAGGTGACGCCGGTTCCGTAGCCCCGGGGCTGCTGGGCAATGTCGTCATAATTATGAAGGACATTGACAAGCCCGAACAGATGCACAAGTAAGCCGCTCCCAAATGCGGCAGCGGCTGCTAAATGAGGCGGTTTTAAGGTTGAACGGATACTCATAAAAGCTGCTCCAGATGTGGATATAAGTCGTCAGAGAAGGGATTTTCGCCATGTTTGGGTATAGAATACTCAATCTTTGAGTAAAAGTCAATACTCAAATTATGAGTATGGTAATATGTCATCGAAAAATAGGAAACGGGTTGACGTATGACAGATTACAGAGCAAGGCTGCGGGGTGTCCGGGAGGACAGGGATCTCACTCAGGCGGAGGTCGGGAAAATTCTGAACAAATCCCAGCAGGGATACAACCACATTGAAGCCGGACGGGCGGAGCTGAAAATTGATGATTTGGTCAAGCTATGTCAATTTTACAACCTGACCGCGGATTATTTGGTTGGATTAAGTGACCAACCTCAGAAAATCAAATAGAATGAAGAAGGCGCTGTCTCACCAAGCTGTGAGACAGCGCCTTTTTTAGAGGAAGGGAGTTATCTGAAGTATTTGACCGCCGCTTCAAACATGCGGATGTTGTACTCGCCGGGGACGTTCTTGTACAGGCCGGAGCCGATGCGCTCGCTGTGGCCCATTTTGCCGAAGACCCGGCCGTCGGGGGACGTGATGCCCTCGATGGCGTACAGAGAGCCGTTGGGGTTGAAGTGAACATCGGCGGTGGCATTGCCGTCCAGATCAACGTACTGGGTGGCGATCTGGCCGTTGGCCGCCAGCCTGCGAATCAGCTCCTCCGAGGCAAGGAACTTGCCCTCGCCGTGGGAGATGGGGACATTGTACACGTCGCCCACGTTGGTCAGCGCCAGCCACGGGGATTTGTTGGAGGCGACCCGGGTGCGGACAATGCGGCTCTGGTGGCGGGAAATGTTGTTGAAGGTCAGGGTGGGGCAGGTCTCGTCGGTATCGATGATCTTGCCGTAGGGCACCAGGCCCAGCTTGATCAGCGCCTGAAAACCGTTGCAGATGCCGCACATCAAACCGTCCCGCTGCTCCAGAAGGGCGGTGACGCCCTCCTTGACGGCGGCGTTGCGGAAGAACGCGGTGATGAACTTGCCGGAGCCGTCCGGCTCGTCGCCGCCGGAGAAGCCACCGGGGATGAACACCATCTGGGCGGTTTTCAGTTCGTTCGCAAAGCGCTCCACGCTGCGGGCAATGCCGTCGGCGCTCAGGTTGTTGATGACGATGATCTCCGGCTCCGCCCCCGCGTCCCGGACGGCCTTGGCGGAGTCGTATTCGCAGTTGGTGCCGGGGAAGGCGGGGATCAGCACCTTGGGCTTGGCAACCTTGACGGCGGGGGCTTTCCGCTGGGTGGCCTCATAGGAGAAGGTCTCCATGCTCTGCGCCGGGGTGGGGATGTTGCAGGCGTAGACGGATTCCAGCTTGTCTTCGTAGGCGCCGAGAACCTGAGTCTGGGACAGGGCTTCTCCGTGATAGGAGAAGCTGCCGTCGGCGGTGGTGACACCCAGAACCTTGCCCACGGTGCCGTCCGCCATTTCCAGCACGAAGCTGCCATAGGCGTAGCCGAACAGCTCGTCAAGGGTCAGCGCGTCGTCAAAGGCGAAGCCCAAGCCGTTGCCGAAGCCCATCTTCATCACGGCCTCCGCAATGCCGCCCATGCCGGGGGTGTAGGCGGCCACGGCCTTGCCGCTGCGAAGGAGTTCGGTGACGGTATCGAAGGTTTCCAGCAGGGAAGCGGTTTCGGGCAGGCCGTTTTCGTCGTAGGCGGGGGTCAGCAGGCAGACCTTGTGACCCGCGGCCTTGAATTCGGGGGAGACGACCTCACCGGTTTTGCCGGTGGTGACGGCGAAGGAGACCAGCGTGGGTGGCACGTCCAGCTTCTCGAAGGAGCCGGACATGGAGTCCTTGCCGCCGATGGCGCCGATGCCCAGCTCCATCTGCGCCCGGAACGCACCCAGCAGCGCGGCAAGGGGCTTGCCCCAGCGCTTGGGGTCCTTGCCGAGGCGCTCAAAATACTCCTGGAAGGTCAGGTAGGTGTCCTCAAAGGAAGCGCCGGAGGCGATCAGCTTACACACAGACTCCACCACGGCCAGATACGCGCCGTGATAGGGAGAAGCGGAGGTGATGAAGGGGTTATAGCCGAAGGCCATGAAGGAGCAGTCGTCGGTGTGCTTCTTCTCCACGGAGATTTTCTGCACCATGGCCTGAATGGGGGTGAGCTGGTATTTTCCGCCGAAGGGCATCAGCACGGTGCCCGCGCCGATGGTGGAGTCGAACCGCTCGGACAACCCCCGCTTGGAGCAGGTATTCAGGTCGGAAGCCACGGCGAGGAAGTTCTCGGCGAAGCTGCCGGTGACGGTCTTGCCGTAGCTCTGCGCCTTCTCGGCGGCGGCGTCCATGTGCTTGGCCGCGCCGTTGGAGTTCAGGAATTCCCGGCTGATGTCGCAGATCTTTTTCCCGTTCCAGTTCATCACCAGACGGGGGCTTTCCGTGACCACGGCCACGGGGACAGCGTTCAGGTTCTCCGTGGCGGCCAGCTTCAGGAACCGCGCCGCGTCCTTCGCTTCCACGACCACGGCCATCCGCTCCTGGGATTCGGAGATGGCCAGCTCGGTACCGTCCAGACCGTCATATTTCTTGGGGACGGCGTTCAGATCGATTTCCAGACCGTCGGCCAGCTCGCCGATGGCCACGGACACGCCGCCCGCGCCAAAGTCGTTGCAGCGCTTGATGAGACGGGAGGCTTCGCCGTTGCGGAACAGGCGCTGGAGCTTCCGCTCCTCGGGGGCGTTGCCCTTCTGCACCTCGGAGCCGCAGGTTTCCACGGACTGCTGGGTGTGAGCCTTGGAGGAACCCGTCGCGCCGCCGATGCCGTCCCGGCCGGTGTTGCCGCCCAGCAGAATGACCACGTCGCCGGGGTTGGGGCGCTCCCGGCGGACATTTTCCGCGGGGGCGGCGGCGATGACCGCGCCGATCTCCATACGCTTGGCGGCGTAGCCGGGATGGTAAATCTCATCCACAATGCCGGTGGCAAGGCCGATCTGGTTGCCGTAGGAGGAATAGCCAGCGGCGGCGGTGGTGACGATCTTCCGCTGGGGCAGCTTGCCGGGGATGGTCTCGGACACGGGAGTCAGAGGGTCGGCCGCGCCGGTGACGCGCATGGCGCCGTAGACGTAGCTCCGCCCGGACAGGGGGTCACGGATGGCGCCGCCGATGCAGGTGGCCGCGCCGCCGAAGGGTTCGATCTCCGTGGGATGGTTGTGGGTCTCGTTCTTAAAGAGCAGCAGCCACGGCTCGGTGACGCCGTCCACGGTGACGTCCATCTTCACTGTGCAGGCGTTGATCTCCTCACTCTCGTCCAGCTTAGGGAGCTTGCCCGCGGCCTTCAGGTGCTTGACGGTGATGGTCGCGAGGTCCATCAGGCAGATGGGCTTCTCGCTGCGGCCAAGGGCATTCCGGGTTTCCAGATAATCCTCGTAGGTCTTTTGCAGCAGGGCGTCCTCGAAGGTCACGTGGTCGAGAATGGTGCCGAAGGTGGTGTGGCGACAGTGATCGGACCAGTAGGTGTCGATCATGCGAATTTCCGTGATGGTGGGGTCGCGGTCTTCCTTCTGGAAATAGGACTGGCAGAAGGCGATATCGTCCAAGTCCATGGCAAGGCCGTAGTTCGCGATAAAGTCCGCCAGCTCGTCACGGCTAAGTTTCGTGAAGCCGGTCAGGGTCGCCACCTCCGTGGGGATGTCATAGCGGATAGCGAGGGTCTCCGGCACGTCCAGAGACGCCTCCCGGCATTCCACCGGGTTAATGACGTATTTTTTGAATTCCCGGATGTCCCCGTCCGTCAGCGCACCATACAGGGCGTAGACCTTGGCGGTGCGGATGAGGGGGCGCTCGCCCTGAGAGATGATCTGGATGCACTGGGCGGCGGAATCCGCCCGCTGGTCAAACTGGCCGGGCAGCGCCTCCACGGCGAAGACGTAAGCGCCGGGAAGCTGAATGGACGCAGAAGCGGTATCCAGCTGCGGCTCGGAGAAGACTGTCTTCACGGCGTACCGGAACAGGTCTTCCGTGATATTTTCCGCGTCGTACCGGTTGAACAGCCGGACATTTTCCAGCCGCTCCATGCCAAGTAAGGTTCTGGCCTCATTCAGCAGACCCTTGGCCTCGTTGTCCAGACCTTCCTTTTTTTCTACAAATACCCGATAAACCATGGGGTTATTCCTCCTGATGTGATTTATTCAGAGTTTTCAGTGGTTATTAAGCCTGTAGGGCGCGCTGGCCGATGTCGCTTCTGCGGTAGGCGTTTTCAAACTGCACGCCGTCCGCGAGACGGTAGGCTTCCCGGATGGCTTCCGCCAGGGAACCGGCCACGGCGGTGGTGCCGGTGACCCGGCCGCCGGAGGTCAGAAGCTTCCCATTTTCCAGCTTCGCGCCTGCAACATAGGTGTGGGCGGCGGCTTCCGGGGTCATGGTGATCTCGAAGCCCTTCTTGTAGCTGACGGGATACCCGGCGGAGGCGGTGATGACGCAGCAGGCATATTTATCGGAGAAGCGAACCTCCGTGTCCGCCAGCGTGCCGTTGGTTGTCGCCTGCATGACGGTCAGCAGGTCGCTTTCCAGCAGGGGCAGCACCACCTGCGTCTCCGGGTCGCCGAAGCGGCAGTTGTATTCAATGACCTTGGGGCCGTCGGGGGTGAGCATCAGGCCGAAGTAAAGGCAGCCCTGAAAGGTGCGGTCTTCGCTGTTCATGGCAGCGATGGTGGGCAGGAAAATTTCCTCCATGCACTTTTCGGCGATGGCCGGGGTGTAGTAGGGGTTGGGGGCGACGGTGCCCATGCCGCCGGTGTTCAGGCCGGTGTCGCCGTCTCCCGCCCGCTTGTGATCCATGGAGGACACCATGGGCTTGACCACCTTGCCGTCGGTGAAGGCCAGCACGGAGACCTCCGGGCCGGTGAGAAATTCCTCAATGACCACATGGTCGCCGGACTTGCCGAAGACGTGATTTTCCATCATATCCCGGACGGCGGCCTTGGCCTCGTCCCGGGTCTGGGCGATGATAACGCCCTTGCCCAGCGCAAGACCGTCGGCCTTGATGACGGTGGGGATGGGGGCGGTGTCCAGATAGGCGAGGGCGGCGGCCATGTCGTCGAAGACCTCATACCGGGCGGTGGGGATGCCGTACTTTTTCATGAGATTCTTGGAAAAGACCTTGCTGCCCTCAATGATGGCGGCCCGGGCGCGGGGGCCAAAGCAGGGGATTTTAGCTGCTTCCAGCGCGTCCACGCAGCCCAGTACCAGCGGGTCGTCGGGCGCGACCACGGCGTAATCAACCTTTTGCTCCTGCGCGAAGGCGACGATCTTCTCAATTTCCGTAGCGCCGATGGGGACGCACACTGCGTCCGCCGCGATGCCGCCGTTGCCGGGGAGAGCGAAAATTTCCGTGACCTCGGGATTCTTTTTCAGGCTTTTGATGATGGCGTGTTCCCGTCCGCCGCCGCCTACGACTAACAGTTTCATAAACAATCCCCCTTAGTGGTGGAACAGTCTCATGCCGGTGAAGGCCATGACCATGCCGTCCTTATCGCATTCCTCGATGACCAGATCGTCCCGGATGGAGCCGCCGGGCTGGGCGATGTACTTGACGCCGGAGGCTTTGGCGCGCTTGATGTTGTCGGGGAAGGGGAAGAAAGCGTCGGAGCCGAGGGAAACGCCGTCAAATTTGGACAGGAATTCCCGCTTGTCTTCTTCGGTCAGCCGGTCGGGCTGACGGGTGAAGTAGTTCTGCCAGATGCCGTCGGCGCAGACGTCCTCCTCGTTGCCGTTGATGTAGCCGTCGATCACGTTGTCCCGGTTGGGGCGGCCGAGGTCGGCGCGGAAGGGCAGGGACAGGGTCTTGGGGTGCTGGCGCAGGAAGAAGGTGTCGGCCTTGGAGCCGGCCAGCCGGGTGCAGTGGATGCGGGACTGCTGACCCGCGCCCACGCCCACGGCCTGCCCGTCATAGGCGAAGCACACGGAGTTGGACTGGGTGTATTTCAGGGTGATGAGCGCCACGATCAGGTCGATTTTGGCGGATTCGGGCAGGTCTTTGTTCTTGGTGACGATGTTCCGGAGCAGATGCTCGCCGATTTTGAAGTTGTTCCGCCCCTGCTGGAAGGTGATGCCGAAGACCTGCTTCGTCTCCTGCTCGGCGGGAACGTAGTCGGGGTCAATGGCCACCACGTTGTAGCCGCCCTTGCGCTTGGTTTTCAGAATGGCAAGCGCCTCGTCTGTGTAGCCGGGGGCGATGACGCCGTCGGAGACCTCCCGGGCGATGAGCTTCGCGGTTGTCACGTCGCACACGTCGGACAGAGCGACCCAGTCGCCGAAGGAGCACATCCGGTCGGTGCCTCTTGCCCGGGCGTAGGCGCAGGCGAGGGGACTGTCGTCCAGCTCGGGAACGTCGTCCACGAAGCACGCCTTTTTCAGGTTCTCGGGCAACACCTTTCCCACGGCGGCGGAGGTGGGGGAGACGTGCTTGAAGGACGTCACGGCGGCCATGCCGGTGGCTTCTTTCAGTTCCTTCACAAGCTGCCATGAGTTGAGGGCGTCCAGGAAATTGATGTAGCCGGGGCGGCCGTTCAGGATGGTGATGGGCAGCTCGGAGCCGTCTGCCATGTAGATCTTCGCGGGCTTCTGGTTGGGGTTGCAGCCGTATTTCAGTTCAAATTCTTTCATGTTCCTTCCCTCCATGCGGTGTCACTTTACGTGCTTATTGAGAATTCGCTGCCGGTACTCATGGGTTTCCAAGTTGGTATAGCGCACAAACAGGGAAATTTTGTTGTCGGGGTTCAGGTTCTCCCACAGCTCCCGGGTGAAATCGTCGATATCCGCGGGGGTGCTGACCCGCTCCGGCTCCCCCTGGAAGGTGGGAATTACGGGATTGCCGTCGCAGACGTAGGTGTGGAGGAAATGCCCCAGACCGGGAATGGCGGGGTACTCGTAGAAGAACCGGGCACATGCCGTGCCCTCCGGGTCGGCGGATTTCAGGATGGACAGCTTATAGCTGCCGTCCCCTGCCTGCAGGCCGGAAATGCGGGGCGTCCAGTTGGGGCCGTCGTCCTCAAACTGACGGGTACGCAGGGCGGCTTCCCAGCTTTCACCCTTGGCGAGGTACTCCCAGACAGTGTCCGTCTGGTCGCCGTTGGTGACGATGAGACCCTGACCGGCCTCCCGCACGGGATGGTAGATGATCAGATGGGGGTCTTTCATGAGACTGGGGTCAAAGGCTTCCGTGCGGATGCCGTCCGGCTCCTGAACGAAGACCCGGTTCCGGGAATTGACGCTGCGTCCCATGATGAAATAGGCGGCCACGGCGGTCTTGCCGTCGGGGGCGACCCCCAGCACAATGCCCCGGCCGGGGTAGGTGTTGCCGCTGAGGCGCTCGGCCATGGACTTTATTTCGTAAACATTCATAGCGTTTTCACTCCTGTTCGATGATAACGGTGCGGCCTTCCACCCGGAGCCTGCCCTCACAGAACAGGCGCACGGCTTCCGGCAGCAGCTTCCATTCGGCTTGCTCCATAATGCGTTTTTGAAGGGTTTCAGGGGTATCTCCGGGGAGAACGGGGACGGCCTTCTGGGCGATGATGGGGCCGCCGTCGCATTCCGCGCTGACAAAATGCACGGTCGCGCCGGAGAGCTTGACGCCGTAGGCCAGCGCCGCTTCATGGACATGCAGTCCGTAGAAGCCCTGTCCGCAGAAGGACGGGATCAGGGCGGGGTGGACGTTCATAATGGCGTTGGGATAGGCCCGCACCAGCTCTTCGGTGAAGATGACCATGCAGCCCGCCAGAACCACTAAATCAATGTCCAGCGCCCTCAGTTTCTCCACCAGCGCCAGCGTCATGGCGCGGTTGGAGTCGAAGCTTTTCCGGGGCAGCACATAGCCGGGGATACCCGCTTTCCGCGCCCGCTCCAGAGCGTAAGCCCCCTCTTTGGAGGAAATCACGGCGGTGATCTCTCCGCCGCCCAGCTCGCCCCGCTGCTGAGCGTCGATCAGCGCCTGCAAATTGGTGCCGCCGCCGGAGACCAGAACTGCGATTTTGGCCGTCATTCCAGAATCACCTTTTCTTCGTCGTTTTTGGTGATGGTGCCGATGACGTAGGCGTCCTCGCCGTGGGCGGTGAGGATGTCCAGCGCGGTCTGCACCTGCGCAGCGGGAACAACGATGCTCATGCCCACGCCCATGTTGTAGGTGTTGAACATGTCCCGCTCGGGAATATTGCCGGTCTTTGCAATCAGGTCGAAGATGGGCAGCACCTTAACGGCGCTCTTGTCGATTTTGGCGCACAGGCCGTCGGGGATGGAGCGGGGAATATTCTCATAGAAGCCGCCGCCGGTGATGTGGCTGATGCCCTTGACGTCAACTTTTTTCAGCAGCGCCAGAACGGACTTGACGTAGATCTTCGTGGGGGTCAGCAGGGTCTCGGCGATGGTTTTCCCGCCCAGCGCATCGCAGGGCCGGTAAATTTCGGCAGGGTTCTCGTCAATGCGGAAAACCTTGCGGATCAGGCTGAAGCCGTTGGAGTGAATGCCGGAGGAAGCCAGCGCGATGACCACGTCCCCTTCCGCCATTTTCGTCTTGTCTAAGATTTTCTTTTTATCCACAATGCCCACGGCGAAGCCCGCAAGATCGTAGTCCTCCACGGGCATCAGGCCGGGGTGCTCTGCGGTCTCGCCGCCGATGAGCGCCGCGCCGGACTGGACGCAGCCCTCCGCCACGCCGCCCACGATCTGGGCGATTTTCTCCGGCACGTTTTTGCCGCAGGCGATGTAATCCAGAAAGAACAGGGGCTTTGCGCCCACGCAGATGATGTCGTTGACGCACATGGCCACGGCGTCGATGCCGATGGTGTCGTGCTTGTCCATGAGGATGGCCAGTTTGACCTTGGTGCCGCAGCCGTCGGTGCCGGAGACCAGCACCGGCTCCTCCATCCCGGCAATGGGCAGGCCGAAGCAGCCGCCGAAGCCGCCCACGTCGTCCAGACAGCCTAAGTTGCGGGTGCGGGCGATGTGGGTCTTCATCAGCTCCACGGCCTTGTATCCGGCGGTGATGTCCACACCGGCGGCGGCGTAGCTGGCAGACTGGGAATTGTTATGTTCCATAATGATGCTCCTTTATTCAGAGTTTTCTCTACTCAATCATTCTTTGCCGTTCCAGCAGTAGGTGCAGACCTTGTCCTTATCCAGCCCGATGGCCTCCAGCAGACCGTCCAGAGACTGGTAGCCAAGCGAGTCAAAGCCCATTTCCTCGCAGATGGCTTTGAGCATACATTTGCCCCGCTGCGTGGTGCCGTCGGCGTACTCGTCTAAGTGTTTCTGCCCCTCGTCGCCCTCCAGATTCTGGACCGTCCGTCGGGCAATCAGCTCCATTTCGGAGTTGGAGCGGGAGAAATTCAGATATTTGCAGCCGTACATGATGGGCGGACAGGCGGAGCGCATATGCACTTCCTTCGCACCGCTTTCGTACAGGAAGTCCACCGTCTCCCGCAGCTGGGTGCCCCGGACGATGGAGTCGTCCACGAACAGCAGCTTCCTGCCCTGAATCAGTTCCGGCACGGGGATCTGCTTCATCTTCGCCACCAGATTGCGCATCTCCTGATTGGCGGGAGTGAAGGAACGGGGCCATGTGGGGGTGTACTTGACAAAGGGACGGGCGAAGGGCTTGTGGGACTGGTTGGCGTAGCCGATGGCGTGGGGCAGACCGGAGTCCGGCACGCCCGCCACGAAGTCCACGTCCGGCATGGTGCCGGCTTCCATTTCCTTGCGGGCCATGATCTCGCCGTTGCGGTAGCGCATGACCTCCACGTTTTTGCCCTCGTAGTTGGAGTTGGGGTAGCCGTAGTACGTCCACAGGAAGGCGCAGATCTTCATTTTCGTTCCGGGGGCGGCCAGCTGAGTAAGGCCGTCCGCCGTCATTTTCACGATCTCCCCGGGGCCAAGCTCGTAATGGTCCTGATAGCCCAGCTTGTGGTAGGCGAAGGACTCGAAGGATACGCACAGGCCGTCGTCATTCTTTCCCACCAGCACGGGCAGCCGCCCCAGCCGATCCCGGGCGGCGATGATGGCGTCGGGGGTCAGCAGCAGGATGGTGCAGGAGCCGTCGATGACCTCCTGGGCGTAGCGGATGCCGTCGATCAGGCTGCCCCGCTGGTTGATGAGGGCGGCGGTCAGCTCGGTGGTGTTGATCTTGCCGGAGGACATGGCCATGAACTGATGCCCCGGCCCGGAAAAGGTCTCGGCCACCAGCTGTTCGGCGTTGTTGATGATGCCCACGGTGGAGATGGCGAACATCCCCAAGTGGGAGCGCACCAGCAGGGGCTGTGGGTCGGTGTCGGAAATGCAGCCGATACCGGCGTTTCCGCTGAATTTGGCCATGTCGTCGTCAAATTTCGTGCGGAAGGGGGTGTTTTCAATGCTGTGGATCTGCCGCTGGAAGCCCTTTTCTGTATCGTAAAAGGCGAGTCCGGCCCGGCGGGTGCCGAGGTGGGAGTGGTAGTCCGTGCCGAAGAAAACGTCGTAAATGCAATTCTTATGGGAAATCGCCCCGAAGAAACCGCCCATTGCTTTTCCTCCCTCAGCCGTTCAGCTCCGCCTGAAGGGCGGCGTCTTTCTCAAGCACCTTGGCCGCGTCGGCGGCGCGTCTGGCGTCCAGCTTCGCGGCAAGCTCCGCGTCCTCCACTGCCAGAATCTGGGCGGACAACAAAGCGGCATTCACGCCCCCGTTTACGGCTACGGTGGCGACCGGAATACCGGAGGGCATCATGACCGTGGAAAGAAGAGCGTCAATGCCGTCGAGACAAGGACCTTTGCAGGGAATACCGATGACCGGAAGGGTGGTGTTTGCCGCGATCGCGCCGGCGAGGTGCGCGGCCATACCGGCGGCGGCGATGAGCGCGCCAAAGCCGTTTGCCCGTGCGGATACGGCAAAATCCCGAGCCTCCTCGGGGGTGCGGTGGGCGGAGTAGATGTGACATTCGTAGGGAATGCCCAGAGACGTCAGGGTATCCATGGTTTTGCGCAGGATGGGCAGATCGCTGTCGCTGCCCATGACGATTCCGACTTTTTTCATGTGTTGACCTCCTTGTGGCAAATAAAACTTCATGCATGAGCACTGCACTGCGAAAATGCGCAAAGGCATAAGCATGAAGTTTTTGTGCATCATTTCCGGTTGCCCCGCAGGGGCGAGGAAATGGCACATTTTTTCTTTTTTCTATGCGTATGCATAGAAAAAAGGGCGCACTCGCCCGCTGTAACGGGAAAGTGAGCCCAGACGGTCGGCAGGAAATGGGGATATGCCCTTACTCCATGTGGTGCTCCACTTCGGTCTGCTCCGAAAACTCGGATGCAGCCTAATCCGTCAGTCATAAGGGTTTGTTGATGTTACGTTATCATTATATCATCGGGGACGACCCCCGTCAACTCGCAGAAAGACGATTCCTGACGGTTTTTGGCAAGATTCCATGTGAATCTTGCCAAATCGATAAAATTGCCCCGAAAGAGGTGCGCTCTTTCGGGGCAGCGTTTACGCGGCGAAGAAATTGTAAAGTCCGAAAACCAGAATGATGCCCACGATCACGGGCAGCACGTAGGTCATGTAAGGCCGCAGCCATTTGGCGATTTTCAGCCCTTTGCCCTCGTTGGCTTCGGCGAGGAAATTCTCCCAGCCCCAGCCGTAGCGGGTGGTGCAGAAAATGATGAACAGCAGACTGCCCAGGGGCAGCAGCAGGTTGCTGACCAGAAAATCCTCGCTGTCCAGCACGTCCCGCCCGGCGATGGGGCGGAAATTGCTCCACAGGTTGTAGCCCAGCAGGCAGGGCAGACTCAGCAGGAAGAGGGCAATGCCGCACACAAGGCAGGTCTTCTTCCGGCTGAGCCCGGTCAGCTCGCTGACGCAGGAGACGATGTTTTCAAACACCGCGAGAACCGTAGAGTAGGCGGCGAAGGTCATGAACAGGAAGAACAGGCTCCCCCAGAAGCGCCCCGCGGGCAGGTTGTTGAACACGTTGGGCAGGGTCATGAAGATCAGCGCGGGGCCGCTCTTGACGTCCACGCCGTAGGAGAAGCAGGCGGGGAAGATAATGAGGCCGGAGCAAAGCGCCACCAGCGTGTCCAGCGCGCAGACCCGGACGGACTCGCCCGCCAGCGCGTGATTCTTGCCGATGTAGCTGCCGAAGATGGCCATGGCGCCGATGCCAAGGCTCAATGTAAAGAAGGACTGGTTCATGGCGCCCACGATGACATTGCCAACGCCGGCGTCTTTCAGGCGCTGGATATCGGGCAGCAGGTAGAATTTCAGCCCCTCGGAGCCGCCGGGGAGGAACAGACTGTGTACAGCCAGCGCCAGCATCAGCACGATCAGCGCCATCATCATCCACTTGGTCACCCGCTCCAATCCCTTCTGAACACCGATGGAGATGATGAAAAAGCCGGATATGACGATCACGCCCATGTAAACCGTCTGCTGGACAGGGTTCGCAAGCATGTTGCCGAAGGCGGTCTCCACCCCGGAAACGTCAAGTCCCACGAAGCGTCCGGCGGCGGTGTCCACAAAATATTGCAGCATCCAACCGGCGACGGTGGTGTAGAACATCATCAGAACCACGTTGCCGAGCAAACAGACGTAGCCGTGCCAGCCCCAGTGTCCGCCGGGCTTCAGCGCCTGATACATTTTCAGGGGGCTTTTCTGGGCGGCGCGTCCCATGGCGAATTCCATGGTCAAAACGGGGACACCCAGGATCAGCAGGAAGATCAGGTAGATCACGACGAACGCGCCGCCGCCATACTGCCCGGTCATCCACGGGAATTTCCATACATTGCCGATGCCGATGGCGCAACCGGCGCTGAGGAGAATGAAGCCCAAACGGCTCCCAAGGTGTTCTCTGTGCACGATGATTCCTCCAGTGTTCTTGTTTTATGAAAGGCACAGACCGCGCACGGCCTGTGGGTGCCACGGGGTTACGGAAACTCATACTGAACTTCAATTAAAATCTTTAAAAAAGATTTTAATTGCCCGAAGGGCATGAAGTTCATATGAGACTTGTTTTGTGATTTCTTTCCTTATAAATCACAAAACCGGCAGCGCCATTTGGCGATGCCTTCCTGATTAAAATCAAAGATTTTAATCAGGAAATAGTATCAGTCAAAAATCAGCCCAAAATATCCGGGTGCGTCCGCACCCGGCCGCAGGGGACGGAACATGGCGCCGGGAAGCGCCGTTCCCGGGGTACGGAAGTGGCCGCGGGAAAAACCCAGCGCCCCCAGAATGCCCGGGGCGGCTGCGGCATTGCCCAGCAGCTCCATGCCGGTCAGGCTGTCACCGTCGTGCTCGGCGGCCAGCAGAAAATCCCCCCCGGCATAAAATGCGGCGTAGCTTTTGAGATAGGAAAGGTTTGCCCCCTCCTGAATCACGCCGTCCGGGGGCAGGTACTCCCGGCGAAGGCGGGCGAATTCCACCGCGGAAATCGGGCGCACGGCAACCGCTTCCCCGGCGTCGCAGGAAAATTCCGACACGGTGCAGCAGTCCCGATAGCCCATGCGGCCGTACATTTTCCGCAGACCAACGTCATGGGGCATCAGCAGCGCCCCGTCATAGCCCCGTCCGGTCAGACAGGCAGCGGCATCCGCCATCAGGGCGCGGCAAAGCCCCCGGTTCCGGAAATCCGGGTGGGTCGCCACGGCGTAGAGATAGGCGAATTTCTGCCCCCGGAACTCCGCGTCAAACCAGTAAATGGCGGCGGCAACGTTCCCGTTTTCCGCCGCGCACCGGCAGCGCCGGGGGCAGTAGCCGCTGGCAAAAAAGCCCGTAATAAACTCATCCGAATCCCCAAAGGCCAGCCGCCAGAGCGTCCGCAGCTGAGGCTCCTGTACGCCGGTGGGGTAGTCAATCTCCATGGAAATCCTCCGCCAGATACGCCCATGATTTCTCCACCATGTGGTGGGGATTGTAGGACAGCTTGGCCTTGCGAAGCCCCGCCAGACCCACATCGTCCTCCCGGTTCAGATAGCGTAGATTGGGATATTTCAGCCGCAGATACCGGGCGAATTCGCAGTTTACGGCGGCGTAAGCGCCGTCCACGTCCTCCCGCGCCTTTTCAAAATGGATGTCGAAGGTGTCCGACCACAGGCGGCTACCCATGGTCACGGCGAGAATTTCCCCGTTTTCCACAAGCACGGCGCTCTCCATTTGCAGACCCTCATAATGCCGGAACGCCCGGGACATGGCGATGCTTTCCATCATATAGTCCCCCGTGGGGTCGGCCTGCATCCGGGCGCGGTACCATTCGCCGACCATGCGCTGGGCAGCGGAGAAGTTGCCGCCGGTCAGATTTTGCAGTTCAAACTGGGAATGCTCTGCCCGGAAGCGGTTGACGTGGTTCCGTTTTTTCTGGAATTTCCGGCCTTTCAGGTCGGCCAGATCGTCCACGGAATAAACGTAGTCATAGCTGTCCCGGTCGGCGCGGTAGAGAAATTTGTCGGGAAACCACCCCTGCAGCTCCGCCTGATCGGCCGCGGTCATGCTGACGATGCGGCAGGGAATTCCCCGCTGTTTAGCGTCGAGAAGAATTTCCTCGATCACGGCGCGCCGATCCCCGTCGCCGATGGGGTAGGGGTAGACGCTCCGGCCATTGAAATGGGAAAAAAACGCCACGCAGCCGTGGGTAAACACCAGCTGCTGCCGCCCCCAGAGATAGAGGTTGGCGAAGGAATATTCGCATCCTCTGGGCGGACAGGAAAACAAAACGCGCTCATAGTCGTCCTTCTGGGACAGCTGGGGGCGCTGAAAATCGAGCATGGTCACACCTTCTTAATATTCTGATATCATATCACAGTCTTCCCAAAAAAACAAGGGCGGAACCGCGGACGGATTCCTTTTTTGAGGAAAAAGCGGTTTTTGCTGGTTTTCGGCAGTTTTTTACTGAAATTTCCGCGGAAATCAGGCACGATTTCCGTGTTGACAAAACGGATGAGAAGATATATAATGCAAAGTAAGTAAAAGGCGGACTGTGCATCATGCAGTGCGTTACATTTTAACGCTGAAGGAGAAATCACAATGAGAAAGTTTGTATCCTTTGTTTTCGCGCTCATCCTGTGTCTGAGCATGGCAGTCACGGCTTCCGCCACGACCGTCAAGAGCAATCAGGGCGGCAACCCCGGCGGCAAGCCCACCGCGCCCCGTACCGGTTCCGTTGCGGTGGCAGTCCTGTCCGCCGCGGCCTGCACTGCGGGCGGTGTCGGCGCCATTGCCTACAAGAAGAGCAAAGAGTAATCAAAGTAATTGAAAAGGAACGGAATGGAGCGGTCTTGATCGCTCCATTCGTATTATAACGGACATGCAGAATAAGAAGAAGGTATACCTCATTATCAGCATCGTCAGCTTCTCCATCGTGCTGGCGGCGCTGGCCGCGATCGGCGGGCTGCTGCTTGCCTATAAGCGGCAGAGCGACAACTATGAGCAGCTGGCGGCAGCGGCCAGAACCGATGCGCCTGCCGCACCCACCACCCCGGCGACAGAGGCTGTGGAGGAGACCCAGCCCGTCGAGACGGAGCCGCCCCTGCCCACCGTGGAAATTCCCATCAACTTTGACTACCTCAAAGGGGAAAACGAGGACATCATCGGCTGGATCGTGGTGGACGGCACGCTGATCGACTATCCCATCCTGTACGATACGACCTACAATTACTACTATCTGAACCACAACTACGAGGGAACCTCCACCGGCTATGGCTCCATCTTCGTTCTGGGGGAGAACGCCGGGGACTTTACGGACTTCAACACCGTGGTCTACGGCCATAACATGCTGGACGGGCGGATGTTTGCCCAGCTGCACCGGTTCCGGGATAAGAATTTCTTCGATTCCCACGGGCAGATCATCGTCTACACCCCGGAGCGGCAGCTGACCTATCAGGTCTTCGCAGCCTACCGCCGGGACAATCTGGACATCATCGCGAACACGGATTTTTCCACCAAAGCGCTGATCGACGAGTACATCGAGAGCGTCTACGCCCAGACCGATCTGGCGCAGTTCAATCCGGCGCTGGAGGTTACGTCCTCAGACAGGATCATCACCCTTTCCACCTGCATCGGAAACCCGGCGTACCGGTTCGTGGTACAGGGTGTGCTGGTGGATGAAGCGCAGGCCGTGTTTGCCGGCACTCCGGACGCGGACGGAGAATAACGGAACATGAAGAAAAAAGGAAAATTTCTGAAAGAAGAACCCCAAAAGAGCGAAAAGCCGAAAAAGAATGGGAATCCCATGAAAGTGACCGCCATTGTGCTCAGCTCGCTGGCGGCGGTTCTGGTGCTTGCGGCTGTTGGTGTGGGGATTTTCGTGTGGTACTCCGGCAGTGTGCGGGGGGCGATGTTCGCCGCCCGGGGAAGCGTTTCGGACACCATTCCACAATCTGCGACTACCCCTGCCGACGCTTCGGAAACGCAGGCGCGTATTGACGCGGACTGGATCGACGAACAGGGCAACGCCTACAATTACCGGGACGACGTGATCTCCATTCTGTTCATGGGCATTGACTACATGGGCGATGAAAAGAACTGGTTCTACGCCACGGAGTCCAACGGCGGCAACGCCGACGTGATTGGGCTGGTCATACTGGACACCAGAACCTTTGACTTTTCCATGCTGTACATTCCCCGGGACACCATGGCCGACGTGATCGCCATGGACGCAAACGGTCAGTATCTGGATACTGTTTACACCAACATTTCCACCGCCCACAGCTACGGCGACGGAAAAGACTTGAGCTGCCGCCTGACCACCGACGCAGTGTCGAGGCTTCTGTACGGCGCGCCGGTGAGCCGCTACGTAGCGCTGGACTATGACGCGCTGTACACGCTGAACGACCTGATCGGCGGCCTGACCATCACCTTTGACGACGACTACACGGAGATCCATTCCACGTTTACCAAGGGCAGCACGGTCACGCTGAACCGGTGGTACATGGACAAGTTCATCACCTACCGCAGCGAGACCGACTTGGAGGGCGCGTACAAACGTGGAATGCGGAGCATGGCGGTGATGAAGGCGCTGTTCAACCAGTGCAAGGATGAGATCGTCGCCGACCCCGCCGTGGCGCTGGAATACTACAACGGCCTGAAGGACTACATCACCACCGATCTGGACCTGACGGAGATTACGTATCTGGCGCGGAACATGGGGAAGATGTACTTCACCTCGGACACCATTGTGCGTCTCCCCGGCGAGACGGTGATGGGCGAGCGCTACGCGGAGTTCTACCCGGACGAAAGCTGGCTCCACGACTTCGTGGTGGAAAAGTTCTGCGTCCCGGCGGAATGATAGGAAACAAAGCTGCCCCGCCGAACAGGCGGGCCGCATTGGACAGTCAACAGGCACAGCAGGATAATCTGCTGTGCCTGTTCTTGTATCTGTTTTACGAAGTTCGTTAATTTGCCCCAGCTTTTCCTATTTCTTTTCCTGCCTGGACTTGCTTCCGTAGCCATAACCGTAGCCATACCCATAGCCGTATCCATAACCATACCCGTATTCCTTGCTCCCGGAGAGACCCTTGCGGACGTTGTTCAGGGCGCAGCCGATGATGGGCAGGCGGCTGTCGCTGAGACGCTGGGCGCCGTCCAGAATCTGGTCGCGGGAGGCGTAATCCTGACGGATGACCATCAGTCCCGCTTCGGCGGCCTCCGCAGCTTCCGCGGCGTCGGTCAGCAGAGAGCAGGGAGGCGTGTCCAGGATCACGTAGTCGTATTTGTCACGGGCATACCGGATGAGCTTCGTCAGCCGCGCCTGCGTCGGCGCGTCGAAATAGTCCGCTTTTCCATCGGCGTTCCCCACGATCACGAACAGACCTTCCACATCCGTGGCCTGTGCCAACGCCCCGGCGGCTTCCCCGGAACCGGTGAAATTCGTCAGGTTCCGCCCTTCATCCAGAGGATGGCTCTTGGAGGACAGGGTCTTCGCCACGGAGGGATTGCGGAAATCGCAGTCGATCAGCAGCACCCGCCGCCCCTTCTGGGCAAGGGATACCGCCAGATTCACGGAGACGGTGGTCTTGCCCTCGCCGGGGATGGCGCTGGAGACCAGCAGAATTTTCTGCCCGTTCTCCTGCATGGCCTTCTCCACCCGCAGACGGAGCAGACGGACGGATTCAGAGAAACCGGACTCGCACCGGTGCAGCAGAGGATAAGGCCGCTTCCGGGATATCTTCACCGCGGGGATCTGCCCGAGACAGGGGGCGTTCAGGGTCTCGCGCAGCTCGTCCTCGTTGTGGACGGTGTTCTTCATCAGAACCAGAAACGCCAGAATCACGCACCAGACTGCCGCACCCACGACTGCACCGCAGGTGATATAGTACCGGTAATTGAACTCGGCGACGGGCGCGGTGGGCATACCGCTTTCATCCAGCAGCACCAGCACCGTGGAGCCGACTACGAACTCCGCCACCTCCGGGTAGCAGGCGATCACGGCGCTCATGACGTCATAGGCACGCTGGGGGTCGGTGTCCCTGACCTTCAGTGTCAGGATGCTGGACTGCGCCGTGGCCGAGACGGACATGTCCGGCACCTCGTCGATGCCCAGCTCGTCCATGACCCGCCGCTGCAGCAGCCCGCTGGTGAGGATGGAGGGGAAGGTATCCGCCATGACCTGCGCCGTTTTTTCGTTGTAGCTGCTGACGCTGGCGTAAAGGGGGTTGGCCACCCGAACCGTAAAGGATGCGCTGGCCTCATAGACAGGCTGGTAGGCTCTGCGCTGCACAAACGTCAGCCCGGCGGCGCAGATCAGGACCAGCGCCAGACCCAGCAGCCACATCCGCTTCGCCTGATGGAGAAAGTCGTCCAGCAGTACGAAGGTGTCCCGCCCCTGTTGTTCCGTTTTTCGATTTCCATAGCAGCCTTCCTATTTCCCGGAGCCACCGGAACCGTAGTTGCCGTAGTGGCCGTAATGACTGTACTTGCTGTAGCCGCCGTAGCTCTGGCCGGTGGACAGCTGCGTTGCATAGACGTTGTTGAGAACGCAGCCCAGCACCTTTGCTTTGTGACCGTCCAGAGAAGCGACGGCGTTATTCAGGGCGGGCGCTGCCGCCGCGTTCTGCCGAACCACCAACAGACTGGCATCCGCCAGATCGGCCATGCCCTCCGCATCCGAAGCCGCGCTCATGGGGGGCAGGTCAAGCACGATGAAGTCGAAGCACTCCCGCGCCCAGTCCAGCAGCGCGTTCATCCGTGGGGAAATCAGCAGGTCGCCGGTGTTCTGCTCGCCGCGTTTGGCAAGCAGCATGTACATATCGCTGTTCTGATAGCGCAGGAAGCACTCGGACAGATTCTCCTTGCCCCCCAGAATGTCGTTAAGACCGTAGGTGAATTTGCTCTGCCCCAGCACCATGCCGCAGGCGGGCTTCCGCAGGTCGCAGTCGATCAGCAGCACATGCTTGCCCTTCTGCTCCATGGCCAGCGCCAGATTGACAGTCACGGTGGACTTGCCCTCGTTTTCCAGCAGGCTCGTCACCATCAGCACCTTGCCGCCGTCCATGTGCTGCTCGACCCGGCGGCGCAGCTTGCGGATGCTCTCCACAAACCGGAAGCTGGTCACGGGGTTCGTGATCAGAATGCTGGTTTTCTTCCGCCGCAGCAGGGCAAAAACGGTTTTGTACTTCCGCTCGTAGGAGATCTCGCCCAGATAGCTGCAGTCCAGCTTCTCCCGGGCTTCCGTACCGCTCCGCACCGCGTCCCTCAGATAGGACAAAATGGCAAGCAAGGCCGTGGCGGCCAGCGCCGCGATGACAGCGGCTTTTTTCATCTGGTGGAAGGCAAAGTTCTGGTTCGTGGGAGATGTGGGCACTGCCGGGTATTGCAGCACCTCCAGCCCGATGTCATCTATCACCTGATAGGTCAGGGACTCGTGGTGCTCGATGATGGCCTGCGCGGCCAGAAAGGCCATCCGGGGATCGGAATCCGTTACGGTCATGGTGATGAGATTGGTGTTGGGGACGACCGCGGTGTCGATGGTTCCATCAAAGGAGGAAATGTCCGTCTCCTGCAGGATGGTTTTGCGCATGATGGAGCTGTTCAGCAGTTCGGTAAACAGTCCCGCAAGATTGCTGGTGGAGGACAGGTTGGAATACACCGACGTGGAGCTGCCCCGGGTGGTCACCACGAAGGTGGTCGTCGTCCGGTAGACCGGCGCGTATGTTGCGTCCGTATAAATGTAGGTGCCGACGCCCACGGCAAGCGCCGCCAGCACAACAACCAGCCACCGCTTGAGAACGTCCTGCACAAGGACGATGGGGTCGAAGGGCAGAAGCCGGGCGCTTTGCATATTTGATTTGCTTGTATTTTCCATTGGCTTACCCTTCCACCACAACGATCAATTTGGAATACCCCGTGTATTTCCGGTCAAAATCGGGATTTTTCTCGTCCCGGTCTGTGAATGTCACCCGGTATTCCACGGTGTAGACCCCGGGGTATCCGGTCTGCACCGTGCCCCGCGTCCGCATGGAGTAGTCCGTGGGAAGCCCGCCCGCCAGACTGTCCTGTTCCCCCAGCCATGTGAAGGATTTCAGATACTGTGCCGGGTAGAATTGGGCGTCCTTCGGCAGATAAACGAGATAATCGGTCAGCTCCAGCGCGGCGTTGTAGATGCCGGAGGAGATCACCTCCACGGGGAAGGTCTCCGACACCGTATCGCCCAGAGAGTTGGTCACTTGGAACTGAACCATGTGGCTTCCCAGCGCCATGATGGAGCTGGTGCCCTTCGTTGTGGCTCTGACCCGGTGCTGGATGTCCCCGTCGATGGCGTCCACCGCGCCGACATTGCTCAGAACGTCAAAGCTGTGGTCAACGGTATAGACCAGCGGGGCGTTCAGCGTGAACCGGGGGCGTTCGTAATCGGTATACCTGCCCTCCCGTTTGGCCTTTGCCACGTTCCCGGCGCTGTCGAAGGCCGCGTAGCTCACCGAAATGGAGCCGTCGCTGTCCGTCAGGTTGACGCGCTCCACCACGAGAGAGGCCGTCACGTCCCCGTCCACATTGTCCGAGGCGGTGACGCCTGCCAGCAGCGCGCTTTTGTCGTCCCGCACGGAGACCTCCAGCGGCTGTTCGTCCATATGGATCTGGGGGGCGCGTGTGTCCGTGCGCAGCTGGTCAAGCTTCCGGTAGCCGAAGAATGCCGCCAGACACAGGACGATCAGCAGCAGTAAAAGCCAATTCCGTTTTTTCATAGTTTCCCGCCTTTTTCATCAAAACCACTCCGGTTCGGCCAGAGTGATTGGTTCGTCTTTCAGGATTTTTCTGGGGTTGTCCAGCAGCAGCGCCCGGGCGCACCGGGGGGAGAATTCCTGCGCGAGGAGATCGCGTACATCCTCCATCCAAGGCGTCCGTACCCGGGGAGAGTGGGCGTCGCTGGCCACGGCGGCGGCGAAGCCCCGCTCCACCAGCGCGTAGGCCAGTGCCTGCGCGTGTCCGCCGAAGCGCCCCAGAAGGCTGCCCCGGTTTACCTGAAACAGACAGCCAAAGCGACACCACCGGTTGACGATCTCCGGGTCGTGCTGAAGATAAGTATAACGCTCGGGGTGCGCAACAAGGGGCCTAAATCCCGCCCGGCAGACGCTTCGCAGAATCAGAGTTTCCTCTTCGCCGCTGGACTGGAAGGCAAATTCGATCAGCGGATACCGGGAGCCGTTCAGGGTGAACAGCTTTCCCTCCCGCAGCAGCCGGGCGGTGTCCGGGGTGCCGAAAATTTCCATGCCGGGGTACAGCTTCAGGGGTACGCCGGTCTCCTCCAGCGCCTGACGCAGAAGCGACCATGTCCCGTAGACCTCCTCCGCCCGCTCGCCCATGCAGTGGGGCGTGGCGGCCATGGCACGCACGCCGCTGTTTACGGCCATACGCGCCATGGCGAGGGATTCCTCCAGACTTTGGGAGCCGTCGTCCAGTTCCGGCAGAATGTGGCAATGCAGGTCAATCATGGGCAATCTCCGCTTTACGAAACGCGCCGGTCAGTGCCGAATAGGCCACCACGATCCCGGGGCGCAGGGGGATCACGCGGATCCAGACCTTCTCAAAGAAATCCCACCAGAAGCTGCCCGGCTGCAAAAGCTTTTCCTTGCGCCGCACGGCGGTCACCAGCGCCAGAACCTGATCGGGGCGGTGGGTCACCAGAATGCAGGTGCGCAGAAGACCGCTTTGGCGCAGATTGTCCAGAAGCCGCCGCTCCGTGGCCATGTCCAGACCGGAGGTGGCCTCGTCAAGCAGTAAAATCGGCGCTTTGCGCAGCAGCGCCCGGGCGATGGCCAGACGCTGGGCCTGACCTTCGGAAATGCCCCGTCCTCCCGTGCCCAGACGGTGGTTAACCCCGTCGGGAAACTGGCTGACAAAGTCCCATGCACAGGCGATCTTCAGCGCCTGTTCCAGCTCGCCGTCACTGGCATCGGGTCTGACCAGCCGCAGATTTTCCGCAATGGCGCCGGGGAACACGCTGTTGCCCTGAGGAACGTAGGCGAATACGCCTCTGGTCCCGGCGGCGATGGGGTAGCGGTTTCCGCTGCCGCCCACCCGGGAGGAAACGCCCTGCAGAACAAGGCTTCCCAACAGCATGACGGCCATAATGGCCACGGCGCGCCACAGCATATCCGCGCCGTAGCCCGTGACCGCGTCGATGAGATATTTGGAGGCCACGCTGGAAATAAGACCCATAATCGTGCCGGTCAGGCTCAGCAGCCCTACGGCGAGGATCTTTCCCTTATAGCGCCCGACCTGCGTCTGCAGCCACTGTAGTTCCCGTTTCAGCTGCTGCGGGTCGTCTCCTTGAAGCCGTTTTTTTACCCTGCGAAAAAAAGCCATGTCCGCGTCTCACAATTCATACGAAATATAAATCGAATATAAGCCATAAAAATCCTTTATAAGGATATCACATCCCTCTGGGGTTGTCAATCTGCGCCGCGCAAGCTTTGGGACGGAAAAAGTGGGGGTTTTGAGGCATAATGCCTCAAAACCCCGCGGATTTAGTCATCATAGGAGAACAGGTCTTCCACCGTCACGTGAAAAACCTTCGCAATGTCCATCGCCAATTTCAGCGATGGGTTATATTTCCCTCTTTCCAGGTTGACAATGGTCTCCCGCCGGACGCCGACCAGCTCGGCCAGGTCTGACTGTTTGAGATCCTGCATCTCCCGGTATTCTTTGATTCTGGTCGTCAGAGCCATACTCAAAGCCCCTTCTTGTCCATGACGTAGAAAATGATGGTGCGCACAACGGCAAGCAGAACCAGCATCCCCACCAGACAGTAGCCGATCACTTCCGTCGTAAGGGCGAACCGTCCGGCGGCGCAGAGGAAGCTGACGGCGATCAGTACGGCCACGCTGATTTTCAGGCAGATGGCGTCGCACCGTCTCAGGTTGGCCTCGGCCATTTCGTCGGGAGTCTCCTGCTTATACTTTTTGAGCCGGATGCCCCGGGAGATAAAATAGTAGAAGGTGAATGTGGCGACGACAATCTGAATGGTCGTGTAATAGCCCTTCCAGTCGTTTCGCGCCCACGTCCAGTAATAGACCGCAATCAGAACGGCGAATATGATTTTATCCGTCACCAGCTCCCGCAATGATACTTTTTTCATGATGATCCTCCTTTATTTTGAAAAGCGATATATTTCGCACATCTCATGTGATAAATATATCACACAGGTCGCAGCCTGTCAATAGGAAAGTGAGAAATATTTAACATTTTCAGCGGGCTGCTGCCAACGTCCCGAACTGTCTTGATTTTTTCCGCCCGATACGATAGAATCTGATATAAGAGTCTGGAAGCGGGTGACGGATATGGAACCGGTAAGTATGTTATTTTTGCAGGCGCTCCGCGCCTCGCTGGAAGATAGAACCGTGGATTGGGAGACGGATATTGAGCGGAAGACATGGGACGCGCTGTTTGCCATGGCAGCGTCCCACAGCGTGCTGCCGATGATCTACGCGGCGGTCGTCCGCTGCCCGGCCGCCCGGAAAGCGGGAAACGGCCTGCTGAAAACCATCTTCCCCCCGGCGCGGCAGCTGGCGGGGCGCTACCCTTACCTGAAAGAAAAGCCGTATCTTCTACCCCTTGCGTGGGTGAACCGCATCCTGAAATACGGGAAGGAGACCGCCGGAGGTTCCGCAGACAATAATGCCGCCCAGTCCATAAAGATCGGAAACGGGCGGGTGGCGCTGCTGAAGGAATACGGGGTCATCGGCTCCGGCAGGGAATAAAATGAAAACCGCATCAAAAAAGCCTTGACTGTTTTTTCGTGGTCAAGGCTTTCTTTTTTACCGTATTTTGGGGGGAATTGCCGCGGATTGGCGTATTTTCGGAAAATGAAGTAACACAAAAATACATTATAAATTCAACTTGATATTGTGTTATAGCTTTATGCAATTTGTGAACACTATAATGTAACAAAATGAATGGAGGACTGCGTTTATGGAGAAATTCATCGTGACGCCGAAGGAAGACAAAACCGTCACAATGACGATACGCATAGACAGAGCTTTGCAGGAGGAATACAACCGCCTGGCGGCCAAGACGAACCGTTCCCGGAACGAGCTGATCGGCATGGCTCTGCAATATGCCCTTGACCATATGGAGCTGAAAAACTGCGGCGAGACCGGAAATCTGCAACCCCTGTGAGCAGACCGAAATTTCGTGCAAAGAAATTGGGAGAGTGAAATTTATGCCGGAAGAAAGCAGGAAAAGTAAGTGGATATACGTCAGGTGGTTCGCCATACGGTTCTTCCTGGTCGTGTATGACATCATTGCGGTGAATGCCGCGTGTTATCTTGCGCTGCTGACCAGATTTTATGTGGCGAAGCAGTTCCACAGCGCCGCGGCGCAGTATATCGAAGCCTATACCAGCTACGCGCCCTATTACACCATTCTCTGTCTCGTGATCTTCTGCTGCTTCAACCTGTACAGCGGCATCTGGAAGTACGCGGGCTTCAACGACCTGAACCGCATCGTCGGGGCAAACGTGGTCTGCTTTATCGTCCACATCATCGGAACTCTCATCCTGCTCCGGGGAACGCCCCTTATAAGAATGCCCATTTCCTTCTACTGCCTCAGCGCGTTTACCCAGACGTGTCTCATCACCGCGAGCCGGTTTTCCTACCGGCTGCTCCTTATGGAAAAGGTCAGGGTGGCAAATAACGGGAAAGGTGCAACGATAAACGCAATGGTCATCGGCGCAGGCGGGACCGGCAAGATCGTGCTTCAGGAGCTGGAGCGGGAGAAAACCGTCCGTCCGGTGTGCGCCCTCAACTACAAGGAGATCGGCTTCGGCTCTCTGCTGGACGGCGTTCCCGTGGTCAACGGCGTGGAGAACCTGAAGGGCGCAATCGAAAAATACCGGGTCAATTTCGTCATTATCGCCTCCGCGGTCATGCCGCAGGAGGTCAGAAACCGCATCAAGGCCATCTGCCGGGAAGCATCCGTCGAGGTGCAGGACTATTCCGGCTTCTTTCAGGGCTTCGGCGGCAGCGTGACGCTGAAAAATCTGGCGGAATGCGCCGACGGCAAGGTGGAGCTGGTGGTCAATGGAGAGCATCAGCAGTACGCGGACTGCGAGCAGGCGCTGGTAAATGCCGCCGGAAAATATGTGGTGAAATCCATTTCCGCCAGAGCGGATACGCTGGTGATCGAGCTGACCGACCATTCCGTGGTGCAGAACGATCTGAACGCGGACTGGGTCAAGGATCAGGAAAAGGAAACGGGAGAGGCCATCAGCTTTTTCTGATACTATTTCCTGATTAAAATCTTAATTTTAATCAGGAAGGCATCGCCTGAAGGCGCTGCCTGTTTTGTGATTTATAAGGAAAGAAATCACAAAACAAGTCTCATATGAACTCCATGCCCTTCAGGCAATTAAATTGGAGCTCAGTATGACACGTCTGTCAAAGGCACAGAAAAGAGGAATAGAGATATGTATGTCAGGAGAAAAGACATAACGCCCTTTGATAAGAAGGTATGGCTTGCTTCGCCGACGATGCATGGTGACGAGCTGAAATATATCACGGAAGCCTATGATTCCAACTGGATGTCCACGGTGGGCGCGAACATCAACGAGGTGGAGCATATCGCGGCGCAGAAGGCGGAAATGAAGTACGCGGTGGCGCTGTCCTCCTGCACGGCGGCGCTGCACCTGTGCGTCAGGGCCGCGGGGGAACGGCTCTACGGAAGACCTGCCATCGGCCACGGCGCAGTGGAGGGCAGGCGGGTGTTCTGCACCGACATGACCTTCGCCGCCACGCTGAACCCGGTGGTCTATGAGGGCGGCATCCCCGTGTTCATCGACACCGAGCGGGACACATGGAACATGAACCCCCGGGCTTTGGAAAGAGCCTTTGAGATTTACCCGGAGGTGCAGCTGGTGGTGGCGGCGCACCTGTACGGGTTTCCCGGCAAGGCGGACGAGATCCGCGCTGTGTGCGACGCCCACGGCGCGCTGCTCATCGAGGACGCCGCCGAGTCCATGGGCGCTACATATAAAGGGAGACAGACGGGCAGCTTCGGCGACTACGCGGCGATCTCCTACAACGGCAACAAGATCATCACCGGCTCCAGCGGCGGCTGCCTGCTGACCAATGACTTGGAAGTGGCGAACAAGGCGCGGAAGTGGTCAAAACAGGCGCGGGAAAACACGCCATGGTATCAGCACGAGGAAGTCGGCTACAACTACCGCATGAGCAACGTGATCGCGGGCGTCGTCCGGGGTCAGTATCCGTATCTGGAAGAACACATCGCCCAGAAGAAAGCCATCTGGGAGCGCTACCGGGACTGTCTGCGGGGTCTCCCTGTTGAGATGAACCCCTTCGACCCGGAAACGTCCTGCCCCAACTACTGGCTGTCTGCGCTGGTAATTGACAGGAGCGCCATGTGCCGTCAGGTGCGTAGCGACAACGACGCGCTGTATCTCCCGGAGCAGGGAAAGAGCTGCCCTACGGAGATCCTGGAGGCCATCGCGGGAATCAACGCGGAAGGCCGCCCCATCTGGAAGCCCATGCACATGCAGCCCATGTACCGGATGAACGGCTTCATCACCGCCTCCGGCGAGGGCAGGGCAAAGGCCAACGCCCACATTGCCGGCGGCGTGGAGGACGTGGGTGCGGACATCTTTGAAAGAGGTCTGTGCCTGCCCAGCGACAACAAGATGACGAAGGAACAGCAGGAGCAGATCATCAAGGTCATCCGGCGGTGCTTTGAATAGTTTGGAAAGGCGGCGTTTCATTGCGGAGATTCATCTTTAATCTGGTCAGCGTGCTGTTCAGCGCGGTGAAATTCGGGATCATGAAGCTGTTTCATTTCCATCATTTTTTCTATTCCGGCGTTCAGCGGTTTTCTCCTAACACGGAGGTCGTCATCGCGGAGGGCGGCACCATCCGTCTGGGCAGGCACGTCCGTGCCCACAGAAGATCGAAGCTGCTGGCCATGGACGGCGGTACGCTGGAGATCGGCAGCAATACGGCGCTTGGTAATGGCGTCAGCGTCAACTGCATGGAAAGCATCGTGATCGGCGAGGGCGTGCAGATCGGCCCGGATACGAAAATTTACGACCACGACCATGACTACCGCGTTCCCGGCGGCATCGGGGCGGGAAAATTCGTCACCGCGCCGGTGACGATCGGCGACAACAGCTGGATCGGCTGCAATGTGGTTATCCTCCGGGGAACGACCATCGGCAAAAACTGCATCGTCGGCGCGGGAAGCGTGCTGAAGGGTGCATATCCGGCGGGCAGCGTGATCGTGCAGAAGCGGCAGACCACTGTGACGGTGTACCCAACAGGAACGGAGAAGTAGCGATGGAGCATAAACCTTACGGCCCCTACGAAACGTATTTCAAGCGGCCGCTGGATATCCTCTGCGCACTGGCCGCGCTGATCGTGTTCGGCTGGCTGTACATACTGGTGGCGGTTCTGGTGCGCATCATGCTGGGCAGCCCGGTCATTTTCAAACAGCCCCGCCCCGGCAGGGACGAGAAGATTTTCGACCTCTATAAATTCCGCTCCATGACCGACGAGCGGGACGAAAACGGCGAGCTTCTGCCGGACGAGGTGCGGCTCACGAAATTCGGAAAAGTCCTTCGCGCGACCAGTCTGGACGAGCTTCCCGAAGCTTTCAATATTCTGAAAGGGGACATGTCGGTCATCGGCCCCCGGCCGCTGCTGGTCAAATATCTGCCCCGGTACAGCGAGCATCAGCACCGGCGGCACGAAGTCCGCCCGGGGCTGTCCGGCTACGCGCAGGTTCACGGCAGAAACACGGTCAGCTGGCAGGACAAATTTGAAATGGACGTAAAGTACGTAGACCACATTACCTTCCTCGGAGACCTGAAGATCATCTGGGACAGCGTGATGGCGGCATTTGTAAGGCGTGACGGCATATCCTCGGAAACGACTGTCACGATGGAGGAATTCATGGGAAACGGGATGGTGGCAAAGTGAAGCGGCTTGTGATCCTCGGCGCCAGCGGGCACGGCAGAGTCGCCGCGGATATCGCCGGAAAAACCGGCTACGACAGCATTGCGTTTCTGGACGACACGAAAAAAACGTGCGGACGCTATCCCGTGATGGGGGAAAGCGCCCGGTTTTCGGAATATGACTGCGATTTCTTCGTAGCCATCGGCAATCCGCAGGTTCGCAGGCGGATGCAGGAGATGCTGCTCACCGCCGGGAAACAGGTCACGACGCTGATCCACCCCTCCGCGGTCATCGGGGAGGACGTGACCCTCGGCACCGGCACATTGGTTGCGGCGGGGGCGGTCATCAACCCCGGCGCGGTCATCGGCGATGGGTGCATCATCAACACCTGCGCGTCCGTTGACCACGACTGCGTTCTGGAAGACTTTGTGCATATAGCCGTGGGCGCCCATGTGGCGGGGACAGTAAACATCGGCGCGGGAACATGGATCGGCGCGGGCGCGACGGTGAGCAACAATCTTCAGATCTGCGGCAGCTGTATGATCGGCGCGGGCGCAGTGGTTATCAAAAGCCTCACGGAAAGCGGGACATACGTAGGCGTTCCCGCGGAGAAAATCAAATGAGAATTCTGATCCTGACGAATTTCGACGTCGGCCTGTACCAGTTCCGAAGGGAGCTGATACAGGAGCTTCTGACGAAGAACGAGGTATATATATCCCTCCCCTACGGGGAACTGGTGGCGCCGCTGGTGGAGATGGGGTGCTTTTTTTTCGACACGCCCATGGAACGGCGGGGCATGAACCCGGTCAGGGACGCAAAGCTGTTTGCCGCCTACCGGCGCATATTCCGGGAGGTAAAGCCGGAAAAAGTGATCTGCTACACCATCAAGCCGAACATCTACGGCGGCTTTGCCGCGCGGCTGGCGGGGATACCCTACGCCGTCAACATCACCGGACTGGGGACAGCCTTTGAAAGCGGCGGATTGCTGAAAAAAATGGTCACGGCGATGTACCGGCTCAGCTGCAAAAAGGCGAAGGCGGTATTTTTTGAGAATGCAGAAAACCGGCAGATTTTTCTTGACGCGAAAATCGTGAAAGAGCGCCAGACCTGCCTCTTAAGCGGGGCAGGGGTCAATCTGGAGCGCTACGCCGTGGCGGACTACCCGGCGGGGGACGTTGTAAAATTCCTGTTCATCGGCCGGATCATGCGGGAAAAGGGCGTTGACGAGCTGCTTTCGGCCATGAGACGGCTCACCGGCGAGGGCGTCCCCTGCACGCTGGACATGGTGGGCGGATACGAGGAAGATTACGGCGCGGTGGTGGAAGAAGCCGAATCCGAAGGGTGGTTAAAATACCGGGGCTATCAGAAGGATGTCCGCCCGTTCATCGCCGCGTCCCACTGCTTTGTTCTGCCCTCGTGGCATGAGGGAATGGCAAACACCAACTTGGAATGCGCTGCTTCCGGCCGGCCGGTGATCACCAGCCGCATTCACGGCTGCATGGAAGCGGTGGAGGACGGCGTGACAGGCTTCCTGTGCGAAAGAAAGGACTCAGGCAGCCTTTACGCGGCAATGAAGCGGTTCTGCGCCCTGTCCATGGAGGAGAGAAGAGCCATGGGCTTAGCGGGCAGGAAACGCATGGAAGCCGTGTTTGACAAGAAAAGGGTCGTCGAAGAAACGATCAAACGACTATAATCTGCGCATGACAGGAGGTGCCGGAAAATGAAGGAACAGCCGCTGGTCAGCGTTATCATTCCCGTTTACAACGTGGAGCGGTATCTGGCACAGTGCCTTGACAGTGTGATTAACCAGACATACCCGAATCTGGAAATTATTTGCGTCAACGACGGCTCCCGTGACGGCAGTCCGGATATCCTGCGGCGGTACGCGGATGAGGATGCGCGGATACAGGTCATCGATAAGGCGAACGGCGGCGTATCCCAGGCGCGGAACGACGCGCTGGACTGCGCCCGCGGGGAATACATCATGTTCGTGGACTCGGACGACTGGGTCGAGCCGGACGCCTGCGAAAACGCGGTGAACGCAATGCGCGAATATGACGCGGATATCGTGATGTGGTCGTATGTGAGCGAAACGGAGAACCGTTCCTCCCGGAAAGTCATCTTCCCGGAAACGACGGTTTTTGAAAAGGAAGAAGTCCGGGCAAAGCTGCACCGAAGATTTGTCGGGGCAATGGGAGAGGAGCTTTCCCACCCGGAGCTGGTGGATTCCCTCTGCCCGGTCTGGGGAAAGCTGTACAGGCGTTCCCTGATTCAGAAAAGCGGCGCCAGATTTGTCGATCTGGCGGAGATCGGAAGCTACGAGGACGGCTTTTTCAATCTGGAGGTTTTTGGAAAGGCCGACAGGGTGGTGTATCTGGCAGCGTACCTGTATCATTACCGCAGGGACGGGTCTTCCTCGGTCACGTCCGGGTACAACCCAAGGCTGTATGACCAGTGGCAGACGCTCTACGACCGGATGGAAGCCATCATCCGGTCAAACCAGCTGGGCAGCGAGTATGAAGCCGCGCTGAATAACAGGATCGCGCTGGGCATTCTGGGGCTTGGGCTGAACATTACGGTTTCCACTCAGTCGATGGGGAAAAAAGTGAAGGATATCCACAGGATCATCCGTCAGGAAAGGTATCGGAAGGCGTGCAAAAACCTGCCCTTAAATTATTTCCCAATCCACTGGAAACTGTTTTACGGCTGCGCCAGACATGGATTTGCCTTTGGTGTGTACGTGCTGCTCACCGTGATCCAGAGGATTATTTCAAGGTAAAGGAACAAGAAAATGATAATTCATTTTTCGGTTTTGGCCGTGATTCTGGTCTGCGCCCTGATCTGGGAGCGGCCAATCCGGTATCACAAGCTGAATTCCATATATTACGGCGAACGCTACGATTACAGATCGCCGCTGATGCCCTGGCTGATCGTGTTCGGCTACATCGCCTATCTGGCCGCCATGCGCTCCGGAATGAACGATACCTCCGGCTATATTCAGTCGTTTGAGCATATCCCCGGCACATGGGACGACGTTTCCAGAATCCTTGACGGGGACGGCAAAGACAAAGCGTTTGACATAACCGCCAACATCTTCAAGATGTACGTGAGCGACGATTACCACGGGTGGTTTGGCCTGTTTGCGGCGGTGGAGTCCTGCATTTTCATTCATGTGCTGCGCAGGGAGTCCGTCAGCTTTCTGGACAGCTGCTTTGTGCTGTTCGCTACCACACTGTATTATAATTACTTTTCCATGATGCGGCAGTGGTTTGCCGTGGTGCTTCTGTTCGGCGGCACAATATTCATCAAAGAGGGAAAAACGATCCCCTATATCCTTTTGTGTCTCTTTGCGGCGCAGTTCCACAACAGTGCGTATCTGTTCATCCCGGTCTATTTCATGGTAACAGGCAGGGCGTGGAGCCCCAAGCAGAACCTGATTATTATTGCGGCTGTGGTCGGCCTGCTTTTCCTGAGGCCGATTCTGGATGCCGTGGAAAGCTCTCTGGCAAATTCGACCTATGACTATGCGGTGGCGGCCATGAACAGCGATTCCGGTTCTTCCATCATCCGCCCTGTTATCGCGGCGGTGCCGGTGGTGATCGCGTATATCCACCGTGACCGGATCGATGCAGGCAATAAAATGATACACATCTGCATCAATATGTCGCTGATAAACTTTCTGCTGAATCTTCTTGCGACGTTTACATGCGGACTGTACGTGATCCGTCTGGCAACGTATACCGCCGGCTACAGTCTGATCCTCTATCCCTACCTTCTGAATGTGACGGTCAGCAGTCGAAACAGGAGCGCCCTGAAAGTGGGATTTTATATTCTGTATTTTATTTTCTACTGCTATCAGATGTCCCATCAGGGTTCGTGGGGGTACAACAGCGACATTCTGGGAGTATTCTCCTGAGAGGAGAGGTAATGCATGACGACAGAGCCAGTCAGGGTTTTGAACCTGTTTACCATCATGAACCGCGGCGGCGCGGAGACCATGGTGATGAACTATTATCGGAACATCGACCGAAGCAAGGTGCAGTACGATTTCATGGTGCACCGTCAGGAGCGCGGCGCCTATGACGATGAGATCGAGGCGCTTGGCGGCAGGATCTACCGGATGCCGCCGATCCGCCCCTGGACTGCCGGGGAGTACCGGAAGACGGTGCGGGCGTTTTACGCAGAGCATCCCGAGTACCGGGTGATCCATTCCCACATGTCCGAGCTTGGCTATTACGATTTCCGGGAAGCGGAAAAGGCCGGTGTCCCGGTGCGCATCTGCCATGCCCATAACCGTCCATACGGAATCGACCTCAAATCCCCCGTCCGCTGGTATTACAAGGCCATGATGCGGCCGCATATTACGGATCTGTTCATGTGCGGCAAGGAATCCGGGGACTGGCTGTTCGGCAGGAAGAACGAAGCCCGCTTCATCCAGCTGAACAACGCCATCGACGCCCGTCAGTATGCCTACCGCCCGGAAATCCGGCAGAAAATGCGGCAGTCGCTGGGCATCGGGGAGGATCAGCTGGTCATCGGCCACGTGGGGCGCTTTTATCCGCAGAAGAACCATAAGTTTATCATTGATATTTTTCAGGCTGTCCGGACGAAAAATCCCGAGGCGGTTCTGCTGCTGGTGGGAAATGACGCCGGGGAAGGCGGAAAGGAAATTCACCAGAAGGCAGAGCAGCTGGGGCTGACCCCGTGGGTGAAATTTCTGGGAACCCGCGGCGACGTGGCGGAGCTGCTTCAGGCAATGGACGTATTCCTGTTTCCGTCGCTGTTCGAGGGGCTTTCCGTCGCCAGCATCGAGGCTCAGGCCGCCGGATTGCCGGTGCTGATCTCCGACAGCGTCCCGATCGAGTGCAGGAAAACGGATCTGGTTCATGTCCTGCCCTTGAGCGCGCCGCCGGAAGAATGGGCAGACAGCGTTCTGGAGCTTGCCAGAATCCCACGCCGCAATACTTATGAGGAAATCAGGGACGCAGGCTTTGACGTTGTGGAGAACGCCAAATGGCTGCAGGCGTTTTATTTACAGGCAGCGCAGAGATAGGAGGGAGCTATGCCGACACTGACAATCTTTACGCCCGCCTATAACCGGGGACACACCCTTCCCCGTACATATGCTTCTCTCCGGCGGCAGGACTGCAAGGACTTCATATGGCTTGTGGTGGACGACGGTTCCACCGACAACACGGCGGAGCTTGTCAAAGTCTGGCAGGCAGAGGAGACGGAATTTGAGATACGCTATCTCTACAAGGAAAACGGCGGAATGCACACCGCCCACAACGCGGCCTACGCGAACATTGACACGGAGCTGAATGTCTGCATCGATTCAGACGACGCGCTGGCAGACGGCGCTGTCCGCTGTATTGTGGACCTGTGGGATAAGACCGACCGCCGGAAATACGCCGGTATCATCGGACTGGACGCCGATATGAACACCGGAAAGGTGATCGGGACGGGCTTTCCCGAAGATATGAAGGAGACCACTCTGGCCGGATTTTACGACGCGGGCGGCAGCGGCGACAAGAAGCTGGTGTATCGCACCGACATCATGAAAGAATTGCCGCCGTATCCGGTTTTTGAGGGAGAAAAATATGTTTCTCTGGGATGGAAATACCAGCTCTGCGACCAGAAGTACAAGCTGGTGACCACCAATACGGTGCTGTGCAATGTAGAATACCAGCCGGACGGCTCCTCCAGAAACATGCTGCGGCAGTACCTGCGCAATCCCCAGGGCTTTGCGTTCATTCGCAAAGAGAATCTGAAGTACATCAAGGACTGGAAGCGGAATGTGACCGACGTGATCCACTACTGTTCCAGCAGCCAGATCAGCGGGAATCCCCACTATGTCCGGGAATCCCCCAGACCGTTTCTGACAGCGCTGTGCATCCCGGCGGGACGGCTGCTGACGGCGTATATCAGAAAGAAAGCACGAACGGAAGGGTAAAGAAAATGGCGGCAGAAAAGAAAATCGGTGTTGTGATCCCGGTCTATAACGCGAAGCGATATCTGCGGCAGTGTATCCAAAGCGTCCTGAACCAGACCTTTCAGGACTTCTGTCTGGTTCTGGTGGACGACGGTTCCAGTGACGGAAGCGGGAAAATCTGCGATACATACGCGGCGAAGGACTCGCGCGTTTGCGTGATACACCAGCCCAATCAGGGCGCGGTGCTGGCACGGGCTGCGGGCGTACTTTCGGAATATGCCCAGACGGCAAAGTATATCTGCCTGTGTGATGCGGACGATATGCTGGAACCAGACGCGCTTCGTGTCCTCTATGAGGAAGCCGGGAAAAATAATCTGGACTGCGTGTGTGCTGCTACAGTGAAAATGTGGAAGGGCGTCAGATTCCGCAGCAGGTTTCACGCCCCCTGCTTTGAGCAGCCCAAAGTATATTCCGGAGAGGATATTATCAACGATTTATATATCAGCTGCTTTGGTATCAGCAATTATCCCGTGTCACTGTATGCGAAGCTCTATCGCACGGAGCTGATCACACGGGTAATGGATTATCCCCCTGTCGTATGGTTTATGGGAGACGATTTGAGCATAACACTTCGTCTGCTGCCTGAAACGCGGCGGCTTGGTATTTTGCCGGAGGCAGTCTACAATTACCGCATCGGCGGAAACACCTCCCGGTATATGCCATACATGCTGGATGATTTCCTGCGCCTTTACCGTTTCAAAACGGAAATGCGGCAAAAACATCCCATGCCCCAGGATGCGGAGTATTTCATGGCAGTTGAACTGCTGAACGTTCTGATGACTTGGTTTGAGATGTACAAACGGCAGGGAAAGCACACTGAGATGGAACTGATAAAGGAAATCGGGCGTGTGGCCGCCCTGCCGGAAGTGCAGGATGCTTTGAGAGTGTTGCAGGATAGAAATAAAAAGCACCGGATTTCAGGATATCTGGAGCATGGAGAGTATGGCAAGATCGCGGAAATGGTGATGCAGAAGCTGAAAAAGGAAGCGCCCAGGCGGCTGCTCAGGCAGATTCTGTATTCGCTGTAAACGAACAGGAGCGTATATGATACCCAGAAAAATTCACTACTGCTGGTTCGGCAGAGGGGAAAAGCCAAGGCTGGCACAGAAATGTATTGCCAGCTGGAAAAAATACTGCCCGGATTACGAGATCATCGAGTGGAACGAAGATAACTTCGACGTGAACCGCAATGCCTACACGCAGATGTGCTATAAGGAGAAGAAGTATGCGTTCCTGACGGATTATCTGCGGCTTCTGATCGTGGAGGAGCACGGCGGCATTTATTTTGACACGGACGTGGAGGCGGTGCGTTCCTTTGATGAGCTGCTGGACAATCCGGCCTTTTTCGGCTTTGAGAATGACCGGTTCGTCAACACCGGCGAGGGCTTCGGCGCGGAACCCCATAACCCGGCGGTGCGGCAGATGCTGGCAGAATACGACCCGCTGCTGGACGGACAGCATGGGACGATCGGCTGCCCCCGGCTCAATACGGATGCGCTGCTGAAGCTCGGGCTGGAGCTGAACGGCGAAAAGCAGAAGCTGAGCGGCGCCGTGGTATTCCCGGAGGATTATTTCAACCCCAGAAGCAGCGTCACCGGCGAATTGCGGAAAACGGAGAATACCCATTCGATCCACTGGTATTCGGCCAGCTGGATGCCATGGCATAAGCGGCTGCGGTCGGCGATCAGCAAACCGGTGCATTTTATCCTGGGGAGGGCAAAAGGACGTGGCAGATGATACAAAGCGGATGAATGTCCTGTATTCCAGCGACGATAACTATGCCCAACATATGGGCGTGTCGATCTACTCCCTGCTCAGGCACAACGCCGAGTTTGAAAATATCCGGCTGTACGTGATCGACAATGATATCTCGCCTGAGAACAGAGATAAACTTCGGGAAATGGTGAGCCGGTTTTCCAATGCTGAAATTATGTTTCTTCCTTTCCTTGAGTGGAAGGAAAAGCTCCGGCTGAACATGAGCTGGGACATTTCCATCAGCTCCTATGCCAGACTGTTCGTCGGAGAGATGCTGCCCGAAACCGTTGACAGAGTGCTGTATGCAGATTGTGATATGATCGTCTGCGAACCGCTCCGCGAGCTTTGGAACACGCCATTGGACGGCAAGGTGTTGGCGGCGGTGCAGGACGGCATCAGCGCGGACACCAAGGCGGCTGTTGGATTGCAGGCCGGAATGCGCTATTTCAACGCGGGACTGCTTCTGATCGATCTGGCGGAATGGCGCGCCCGGAAAATGGGGGAAAGGTGCATGTCCTTTATTGAAGGACACGGGGGCAATGTCGTCCACCACGATCAGGGCGTCCTCAACGGCGTGCTGATGGAAGATTATGTAAACTTGCCCATAAAAGACAATCTCATGACCATCCATTACATGCTCAGCCGGGAAAAGCTGCTGAACTATTTTCACGAGGAAGCAGGCTTTTACCCTCAGGAGGAAATAGAGGTCGCGAAAAAGGCACCGGTGATCCTGCATTACACCCCCAGCTTCACCAGCAGACCGTGGTGCAGGGATTGCAGGCACCCGTTAAAGGCGCTGTACTGGGAAAATCTGGCGCAGACCCCGTGGAGGGGAGCCGCGTCGGAAAAATCGAAGGATAAGTGGTATGTAAAACTGATGAACTGGAGATATCGGAATCTCCCGTTCTGACAGGGGGGCACGGAATGATAAGCGTTATTGTGCCGGTGTACAATGGTTCGGCGTACATTGAGCGGTGCATCAACTCCATTACCGGGAGCACGTTCCGGGATATTGAGATCATTGCCGTCGAAAACGGATCGACGGACAATACATGGGAGGTACTGGAAGCGCTGGCGGCCGGAGATAGCCGGATAAAACCGATCTCCACGGAGATACGCGGGCTGTCCAACGCGCGGAATATCGGCATTGACCATGCGTCGGGGGACTGGATCGCTTTCGTTGACGCCGACGACTATATCAGCCCCTTGATGTATGAACGGCTGGCGGAAGCGGCGCAGACACACGGTGCAGATCTGGTGCTGTGCGATTTTGCGCAGGGGACGGAAGAACATTTCGACTTTACGGAGGCAAACCGCCCGGCAGAGGGCTGCAACGCGGCGGAGGAACTGACAAGGGACGATTACTTCCGGAGAACATACCTTCGGGCGCAGTACAAATACAGCGTGGCATGGAACAAGCTGTTTCGCCGGGAAACGATGGGGAACATTCGATTCAACCCGAGCCTGCACTACATTGAAGACAGAAACTTTGCGATTCAATTTGTCCTGAACAGTAAGAAGGTGGTTTCCATTTCCGAACCCCTGTACTACTACTATCGGAACGGGAATTCTATCTCCAATTCGGCAGGCCAGCGGCAGAGGGTCGGGCAGGTATACGATACGCTTGAGGATATCGACATTCTGGAGCGCTCCGGGGAGAAACTGCTTTACCGCGACTGCGCCTACGCGAATCTGCTGCAGCTGGCAGACTTCAGGCTGCGTCAGGCGAAAAAGTACCACATGGACGATGTGCAGCAGGAGCTTCGCCCAATCATCGCCAGAGCAAGGAAAGCTGTGATAAAGGGAGAACTGCCGCTTAAGGAAAAGCTCCGGTTTTTAGGGGAGCACTACTATTATGTGCTTCGGGGCTTACGAAAAAAGTGATTGGAACAGAGCATGAAACGGAAAATCATCATACTGCATTTTAATATGGAGCTTGGCGGGGCGGAGAGCAGTCTGCTGGGACTGCTGGATACCATCGATTATGACCGTTATGACGTTGACTTGTTCCTGTATGCCCATGAGGGCGAACTGATGTCGATGCTCAACCCCAATGTCCGTCTGCTTCCCGAGATGAAGGCGTACCGGGCGCTGACGGAATCCATGAAACAGAATTTTGCGCAGGGCTGCATCCCGATTGGGATGGCGAGGGCCGCGGCGAAGATCAGATCCAGCCTTTCCGGAGGCCCGATGCAGAGCGGACATAACTACAAGCAGTATTTCCACAAGCTGTGCATCCCCTATCTTCCGGATATTCCGGGAGACTACGACCTTGCGATCAGCTTCAATGACCCGCATTACATCGTCGGGAAAAAGGTCTCCGCGAAGGTCAGGATGTCATGGTTCCACACCGATGCTTCTCAGATGGTCTTCTGCGACGCCATCGAGAAGGAAATGTGGGGGATGTCCGACTATGTGGTGAACGTGTCGGATGCGTGCAAGCAGGCGTTTGACGCGAAGCACGGCTATCTGACGAACAAGTCCATTGTTGTGGAAAATATGCTGTCAAAGAACCTTGTGCAAAGCAGAAGCGCGGCATTTTCCGCCGAGCGGGAGATGCCGTCAGACGGCAGCATTCGCCTGCTGTCGATTGGCCGGTTCTGCGCTGCCAAGAATTTTGACAATGTGCCGGATATCTGCCGCCGGATATTGGCTTCGGGCTGCAATGTAAAGTGGTATCTCATCGGCTACGGCGGGGATGAAGCGCTGATCCGGCAGCGGATACAGGACGCCGGGATGGAGGAGCGGGTCATCATTCTGGGGAAAAAGGAAAACCCGTACCCCTACATCAAAGCCTGCGATCTGTACGTCCAGCCCAGCCGGTATGAGGGAAAATCGGTGACCGTTCGGGAAGCCCAGATCCTGAATAAGCCCGTGGTGATCACCGGTTACGCCACCTCCGCCAGCCAGCTGGAGGACGGTGTGGACGGCGTGATCGTCCCCATGGACAACGAAGGCTGTGCGGCGGGGATCGCGGCAGTGCTTCGGGATGAGGCGCTGCGGCAAAAACTGACCGAAAACACGAAAATAAGAGACTATACAAACGCCGGGGAGGTCGAGAAGATCTACAGGCTGCTGGAAAACGTATGAAGATCAAAACAATTACCTGCCATGACGTGTACAATGTGGGCGCGAGCTTGCAGGCCTACGCGCTGGTGACCTACCTGCGCAAGCTGGGGCATGACGCCCAGATCATTGACTATAAGCCGGACTATCTGAGCAATCATTATCCGCTTTGGGGGCTGGGGAACCCCGCATATGATAAGCCGGTCATTCGGGAGCTGTATAACCTTGCGAAACTGCCGGGGCGGCTTAAGGCCAGAAACGGGAAGCGGAAAGCGGAATACGACCGGTTTACCGCGGAGTTCCTGCCGCTGACCCCGCGCCGCTACACGTCCAATGACGACTTGAAGCAAAACCCGCCGGAAGCGGACGTCTACTTTGCGGGAAGCGACCAGATATGGAACTGCTTTTTCCCCAACGGAAAAGACCCGGCGTTCTATCTGGACTTTGCACCTGCGGGCAGCGTCAGAGCGTCCTACGCGGCCAGCTTTGCCATGGACGGCATTCCGGAGGAATGGAAGCCGGACGTGAAGCGGCGGCTGTCCGGGCTGGATCATATTTCGGTTCGGGAAAGCTCCGGGGTGGCAATCGTGGAGCGGCTGGGCATTCCGGGGGCCGTGCAGGTGATGGACCCGGTGTTCCTGCTGGATGGCGAAGCATGGGCTTCCATTGAGAAGCCCGTTCCCAATACGGAGCCGTATGTTCTGCTGTACGATTTTGACCGCAATCCGGAGATGGTTCGCTTCGCACGGAGACTGGCGGAGGAAAACGGATGGAAGCTGTACTCGGTGCTTTCCTGCAAAGAATGCGACAGATGCTTCGAGCAGGATGGGCCGCTGACGTTCCTGAATCTGGTACACCATGCGCAGGTTGTGGTATCCAACTCCTTCCACGCCACCGCGTTTTCGCTGATTTTCCGGAAGCAGTTCGTGGTATTCAACCGGCAGGAGCATATCAATACAAGAATGCGGGACCTTCTTTACGGCCTTGGCCTGCGGGACTGCCTGATGGACAGCGCCGGCAGGGACTGCCCGCGGATCGACTATCCACAGATTTTGGAAAAGCTGGACGAGCAGGTGGGCGCATCCAAGGCGTACATTGAGAACGTCCTGTCATACTGAACTTCAATTAGGGTCTATCTGAAAACCGGCAGCGCCATTAGGCGATGCCTTCCTGATTAAAATCAAAGATTTTAATCAGGAAATAGTATCAGAGGGAAAACGATGAAGAAGATTTTGTTCATGATCAATTCCATGGGTGTGGGCGGCGCGGAAAAGAGCCTGTCCTCCCTGCTGAACCTGTTTGACTACCAGCGGTATGACGTGTATCTGCAGATGATAAACCGGGGCGGCACGTTTGAAAAGCTGCTGCCGCCGCAGGTGAAGATTCTGCCGTCGATACCCTATTTTCAGTTCTGCGGTCTGCCCCTTGTAAAGCAGCTGACAGCCGGGAACATCCGCTTCTTAAAGGCACGCCTGGCCGTCAGCGAACAGCTGAGAAGAAATGACCGCGCCGGTAAACCCCTCCATGCCACGCAGGTGCTTTGGAATGGCGCGCGCAATGCGTTTGACCCGCTTCCCGGGGCGTATGACGTGGCCATTGCATGGGGTCAGGGGACGCCCACGCATTTTGTTGCGGAAAAAGTTAACGCTGCGAAGAAAATCGCATGGGTCAATGCCGACTACGAGGGCGTTGGATTTGACAGAGGCTTTGACCGGGAAACTTATGGGAGATATGATTATATTTCCTGCGTCTCGGGGCAGCTGTCTGAAAAATTCAGGGAGGTCTTTCCCGAATACGCCGAAAAAGTGGTAACGGTTTACGACATCAACAGCGAAAAGCTCATAAGAAGCATGGCGGAGGAACCGGCCGATTTGCCGTCCCTTCACGGAACGGTGATAACGACCGTGGGACGATTGGTGACGCAGAAGGGGTATGACATCGCGATTGAAGCCGCCCATATTCTGAAGGAACGCGGCGCGGACTTTACATGGATGGTCTGCGGCGAAGGCCCGGAGCGGAAGATGCTGGAAGAAAAGATCGGCCAATATGGTTTGCAGAAGGATTTCATTCTATTGGGAGTGCAGGCAAACCCCTACCCCTATATGAAAGCGGGAGATATTTACGTGCAGACTTCCCGCTTTGAGGGCTACTGCCTGACGCTGACCGAGGCCAGAATTCTGAACCGCCCCTGCGTGGCAACCAATTTTGACGTCGTATATGACCAGATGGTACAGGGTGAAAACGGCCTTGTGGTGGAAATGACCCCGGAGGCCGTAGCGGAGGGAATTCTGCGTCTGATGCGCGACCCTGCTTTGTATGCCCATATCCGCCAGTACCAGCAGTCCGAGGGAAAGGGAAACGAGGGGGAAATTCAGCGGGTTTTCCGGATTCTGGAAGAATGATACTGAACTCCAATTAAAATCTTTAAAAAAGATTTTAATTGCCTGAAGGGCATGGAGTTCATATGAGACTTGTTTTGTGATTTCTTTCCTTATAAATCACAAAACAGGCAGCGCCGTCAGGCGATGCCTTCCTGATTAAAATTAAGATTTTAATCAGGAAATAGTATGAAAAGGAAGACGGAAGAGCGACCCCTGCGGAACCATTCGCGGTGAAGCATACGAACATGGCTGTGCCGTCAGACGGCGCTTTCCCAATGTCTAAGCTAAGGAGATCAAAAAGTGAAAGGGTCCAGAACGCAGAAATCTGTCACAAATACAGTGGTATCGTTTGCCTCGCAGCTGATCGTGATTCTGCTGGGGTTCCTGTCCCGGCGGGTCCTGATCTACAGTGTGGGCGTGGAATATCTGGGCATCAACGGCCTGATGAGCAACATCCTGACCATTTTCTCGCTGGCGGAGTCCGGTATAGGACTGGCGATCGGTTATGCGCTGTATAAACCTCTGGCGGAAAACGATATTGAACAGGTCAAATCGCTGATGCGGTTTTTCAAGTATACTTACCGCGCTCTGGCGATAGGAACGGCTGCGATCGGGATAGCATTTTACCCGCTGCTTCCATTCTTCCTGAAAAACAATACCGCGCCGGATGCCAATCTCGTGTATTGGCTGTTCCTGCTTGGTTCGGTGTCCTCCTATTTGTGGGTCTATAAAACGACGCTGAACACCTCGGACCAGAATAAGTATCTTTATACCATCGCAAGCACCATTGCGCAGATCGTGGTGCTGGTGCTGAAGGTGCTGATACTGTATTTTGCGCAGAATTATATTCTGTACCTTGCTGTTGACATCGGCACGACCATTGTCAAGAACCTGATTTTCTGCCGCATTGTTGACAGGCGGTATCCATATCTGAAGGACAAGAACGTCCGGAAGCTTGACCCCGAAGTCCGCAAGAGCCTGTTTACAAACATCAAGGCGCTTTTTCTGGGGAAGGTGGGCTATATCATTTCCCAGTGTTCCGACAATCTGGTTATTTCCTCGCTGGTCAGCGTGACCGCCGTGGGTATGTACAGCAATTACACGACCCTGATCACTTCTGTTTCCGGGTTTGTGACCACCTTCTCCAGCGGTGTTACAGCCAGCATGGGCAACCTGATCGCAAGCGAAACAAAGGAGCGGGCATACGAAGTGTACAAGCGGGTAGATTTTATCAACTACTGGCTGTATACGTTCACGGCGACCTGCCTGCTGTGTCTGGTAGAGCCGTTCGTCGCGATCTGGCTGGGGCAGGACTTTGTGCTGACAAAGGCCATTTTGATTCTGGCAGTTGCGATATACTATTTCAAGGGGATCAACTCCGGGATCGACATTGCCAAAAACGCGGCCGGGCTGTATTACCCGGACCGGTTTATCCCGATGGCGGAAGCCATTGCAAACATGGTGATCTCTATCGTTCTGGCAAAGCGGTACGGCATTGCCGGTGTTCTGTTTGGCACGCTGGTCAGTTTCCTTGCCCTGTCCTTCTGGGCAAAGCCCTATTTTGTCTGCCGGGACGTATTCGAGGTCTCCTTTGCCAGATACGCTGTCCGGGAGGGGCGGGAGATTGTGGTTTCCGTTCTGGTTGCCGCTGGAACGTGGTATGCGGTTTCACTGGTGTCGCTGGAAAATGTGCTGCTGAGCTTTGGTGTAAAGGCGCTGCTCGCTCTGGCGCTATCCAACGGTCTGCTGCTGTTGGTTTATTTTAAGACGAGCGAATTCCAGTACCTCCGCGGGCTGCTGGAAAGCGCGGCAAACCGTATTGGGAAACGGAAAAAAGCATGAATAAACTTTTTTGGCTGATTTAGGGTCTATCTGAAAACCGGAAATATGACCAACAGCGAGGGATTTTTCGTCTGATGAAGCCATTTTTCCGCAGGAATACTTTGTGTATTGCAAGGGAAAATGGTGCACAGCAGACGGAAAAGACCCGCTGTTTGGGCGTGTTGACGGTTTTCAGATAGACCCTATATACAGCCGCTGCACAGGATCATGATCTTCATGATCCTGGCGGCGGTGCTGTGGGGATATCTGGGGAACAGGGAACAGGGCAGCAGGCGGTGGCGGATACTCAACGCGGCCGTTTTTGCCGGGATCGCGGCGGTGATCTTCTATATGACGGTCTGCGCAAGAGGGGAAGAAACGGCGGAAGCTGTGCTTGTTCCATTTCAGAACTTCCGGGAGGCCAGAGAGCAGCCGGAACTGTACCGGTCGATGCTGATGAATGTTCTGCTGTTTTTCCCCATCGGGCTGTCCCTGCCGTTCGTGCTGGGGAAATGGAAGCTGTCCGTCCCCGTCACGGTCGTGCTGGCGTGCCTTTCTTCGGCGGGAATTGAATATTTGCAGTACCGTTACAGTCTGGGAAGATGCGAGGTGGACGACGTCATCATGAACACGCTGGGAGCGCTGCTGGGCTGCTCGGCCCGGTGGATATCCCACAGTTGGAAAAGGAAATAGACAGACCGTGCTTTTTGGAAAATTCGTTCGGGGAGAACGGTTTCCCTCCTTCGACATGTCTTGACTTTTGACAAAAAATGCTTTATACTATATCCGTGTTTATATATGCATCCGTACCCCGCCGCGCGGGGGCGCGGAACGCTTTTTACAGACAGGGGGGCGAAGGAATGCGCATACATGGAAATTGCCAGCGGCTGACTGCGGCTCTGCTTTCGCTGACGCTTCTTTGCGGCATCGCCGCTCTCCCTGCCACCGCCGCGTCTGTTGGCGAAGTGGTACGTGCGGGCATTCCGGAAAACGCGGTTCCCGGTGATATCCGGATCACGACCTACGCCGTGCCGAATGAGGCGCAGATGGCGGGTCTGCGGGAGGATGCCGCGCAGAAGACCCCTGACGGATTTGTTTTTTACGGCTGGTACGTAACAGGAGAGGAAGGAAGCTTCGCCATTGCCGACAGCGGGCTTGAAAACTGGCTCTGTGAGATTTATGCCGACGTGGCGCAGGACGAGGATTGCAGACTCGTGCTGCAATACCTGTACATCCCCGCGGAGGTGAAGGCCCCTGCGGAACCGACGGCGGCCGTCGAGGAGACGGCTCCCGCAGTTACCGAGGAAGCAGCTTCGGAGACCACCGGAGAGGAAGTCCCGGCGGAGACCCAGAGCGAAGAAAAGAAGGTCATTTCCACCATTCCGCAGTATTTCCAGAACGACTACCCCTACACCATGTACGGCAGCGGTACCATTGCGACCAGCGGATGCAGCATCGTTTCTCTGGCCATGGTGGCAAGCTACCTGACCGACCATGAATACACCCCCGACGAGCTGGCGCACTATTTCGGCGGACGGGCGATCAACAACATTGCCCGGCTGGAATACGGCAACAAGACGCTTCAGCTTGCCTGTAAGAAGGCAGCGAACTGGCACGTTGTCTACAAGGCGCTGCAGGAGGGGCAGGTCGCCATCGTGCTGATGAACCACAACTCCATCTTCACCAATTCCCAGCACTTCATCGTTCTCGCCGGCATCAATGAAAACGGGAAGATCATCGTCAACGACTCCAACCGGGATAATTACGACTTCTGGCAGCTGAAAAAAGGCTTTGAGGAAGGCTTTAACCCGGAAGACATTCTGCTGGGCTACGACGGCGCGTGGATCTACGACAAGAGCGCCATGCCGGAGGAACCCTTCATTTACTACGAGGAGGAACCCGAACGGGGCGAGCCCCGGTACGCCGATATTACGCTGAGTCAGGACGATATCAAGCTCCTGGCGAAGGTCGTCTGGGTGGAAGCCCAGGGCGAGTGCGCTGAGGGTCAGCAGGCCGTCGCGGAGGTGGCGCTGAACCGGATCGCCTCCGACAGCTTCCCTGATAACCTCCATGACGTGATCTACGGGCAGGGACAGTTCCGTTCCGTGCCCCGTCTGGACAAGGCGGAACCCTTCCAGGCGCAGTACGAGGCCATTGAAAGAGCGATCTACGGCCCCTATATCTTGCCGAAGGAAGTGGTGTATTTCGCCACGAAGCCCACCAACAGCAACATCTGGGGACAGATCGGCGGACATATCTTCTGCTACGGAAACGATTATGTCGCCGCTGCGGAGGAATCGTAAACAACCGAAAATGAAATTGACCCCCGCCATGCTGATGTGTACCCAGTTTTCTGGACACCGTTATTTGAATTGAACAACTAGACATCATGGATGCTTCCCGGAATTTTACGGGAGGCATCCATTTTGTTCTGGTTTGAATTCTTATGTTGTTATAGTAATAATCAATATAGTCCGAGATTGCTTTTAATACTATTTCCTGATTAAAATCAAAGATTTTAATCAGGAAATAGTATTAGTCGTCGGATGTGTTTTCCCAATCGGAAAAACACATTAGATAGTAGTCGCACTCGTCACATGCAATTTCGTAATCGGGATTCTCCCCGTTGTGCCGGCATAGCTCGCCGTGATAGCTGGGGGCCAATTCCTCATCCACGCTTATCCTCTCCGTTCGTTGGGATTCCACACATATATTATATGTCTTTTATCGTAGATATGCAATACCGCATCCTAAAAATATAATGGTTTTTACGATGGAGGTGGTATTGTGATCAGCTATGAACCCCTGTTCAGGACGATGAAGGAAAAAGGAATCACGTCCTACAGACTGTTCAAAATGGGCTTTCCCCAGTCGAATTACTACGCCATGAAGCACGGAGAAAACGTGTCCACCAATACCATCAACGAGCTGTGCATCCTGCTGGAATGCGATGTATCCGATATTATGAAATTCGAGCCGAAACAAGAGTGAACGTCCCGGACAGGTACAGTCCGGGATTTTTCTGTCAAAAGGGAGACCCCCGCTTTCATTGAAAGCGGGGGCGGTTCGTTTTACTTACCGTTCAGCGGATATCATACACAGATTTAACCGTCAGATTCTGTTCCAGCTCCTCCACGCTGCGGGAGGTCTGCACCGTCACGCGGTAGGGCGCGGGGGCGGTGAGAGCGAAGAAGTTGTCGGACAGAACGCAGTCAAAGTCCCGGAAGTCCAGAAAAACGCCCTTGGCAAATACATCGGCCTGAACGGAAATTTCCGCCCCACCGGGGACGGAGGCGATCCGGACGTCAAACGCCGGCTTGCGCCACTGGAAATGCTTGGCAGGCACCAGCAGTTCCACCTGACGCATAAGGAAGCGGCCCTGCTCATCGTACAGGTCGGCATACAGGAAGGTGTCGTAGGGGTCGCGGCTGTCCACGCGGTAGGTCAGCACATCTCGGGAGGACAGTGCTTCCACCTCCACATCCCGGCGAAGCCCGTCCAGCACGGTCAGATTCCCCCGGCACATGGCCAGATGAATGTGGCCGCGGAAACCGGCACGGGTCTCGTTGGCAATGTTGACGGTGAGCGCCCCGTTTTCCAGAAACAGGCCCATGGCCACGGGGGCGTAGAACTTCCGGGCGGCGTAGTGCAGTGCTTTGTAGCGCCCGAAGCAGTCCACGCTGGACCAGGAGGCCACCGGCCAGCAGTCGTTGAACTGCCAGTAGGTAGAGCCCATGCAGTACCCCCGCTGACGGCGGAAGTGTTCCACGCCGTATTTGATGGCGTCCGCCTGCAGCAGCTGGGACGCATACACCAGATTCTCAAAGGTGGCAGGATACAGGTAATTGTCCGCCAGGTACCGCAGGATCTTCCCGTTGCCGCCCCGGCACTTCTGATGGTTCTCCATGACGCGGGAGAAGCAGTTCAGGTCTTCCTCCCGGGCAAAGGTGCGGATGGTCTTCATGGAGGGGAAGCTCTCGAAGCCGTACTCGGAGCAGAAGCGGAAGCGTTTCTGCCGGTAGGTGGTGAAGGGGACGCCGCCGTGCCAGACCTCCCAGTAGTGGGTGTCGCCCTTGGCGGGGTTGTCCGGGTCGTCAAAACCGCCGCCGGAGGAGGGACTGGACGGCCAGTAGTAGGTGTCCGGCGCATAAGTCTCGCACAGCTCCGGCAGCAGATGGCCGTACAGGCGGGTGTAATCGTCCCGCACCAGCTGGTTGTCCCGGGAACCCCAGTTGATGACACCGCTTTCCATCTCGTTGTTGCCGCACAGCAGGGCGAGGGAGGCGTGATGGTGCAGCCGCTTCAGGTTGCAGATGGCCTCCTGCGTGAATTCCTCGGCCATTTCCGACGTCAGATAGATGTTGGCGCAGGCGACCATGAAGTCCTGCCACACCAGCAGGCCGTATTGATCGCACAGCTCGTAGAAGCGGCTGTCGGGGTAGTACCCGCCGCCCCAGACCCGCAGGGTGTTGAAGTTGGCGTCCACAGCCTGACGGACGATGGTTTCCCACCGCTGGTCGGTGATGCGGCTGAGCAAATTGTCCATGGGAACCAGATTCGCGCCCATGGAGAAAATTTTCACGCCGTTCAGCACAAAGCAGAATTCGCTGCCCTTGCCGTCCGCGTCCGGCTCCGTGCTGACGGTGAGGGTGCGCAGGCCGAGCTGCTTGTGGCAGCGGTCGATGACCTCGCCGCCGCAGATCAGCTCCACATCCAGATCATAAAGGGGCTGGTCACCGTAGCCTCTTGCCCACCACAGCTTCGGGTTATCCACTTTGATAATGCCGTGGCCGTTTTTCAGGAGAACGCGCTTGCCGTCGAAGTCTGCGTAGATCTCGCACCCGGCGTGACATTTGGTGGTCACGTCCAGCTCCACCGAGACGCTGCCGTTTTCGTGGTGCTGGCGGACGGCCACGCCGTCGAAACGGTCCACGTTCCAGCCCTTCAGCTCCACGCCCCGGAAAATGCCCATGTCCGGCAATGTGGGGCCCCAGTCCCAGCCGGACTGGTACATGGCCTTGCGCAGATGGGCGGCACCGGGGAGGGTGTCGCCGTCGTTCATGTACAGGTAGTGCTTGTGCTGCTGTTGGGCGAAGTAGCGCCGGGGGGACTTGAATTCCAGCCGGAGGGTGTTTTCCCCGGCTGTCAGCAGAGGCTTGACCTCGTAGACGTACTCCCGGTGCATATTTTTGACCTTGCCCAGCAGGGTGCCGTTCAGGTAAATATGGCAGATGGTGTCAAGCCCATGAAATACCAGCTCGATATGTTCCCGCGTGAACAGAGCGGGCGGGGCGGAAAAGACGGATTCAAAGACGCAGTCCTTTTCGGCCAGATATTGCAGCTCCCGCTCATTTGTGCCGTAGAAGGGGTCGGGGATTTTTCCGTGGTCATAGAGCACGCTGTACATGGTGCAGGGCGCCTGACAGGACAAAGGCCCGAAGTTGTCATAGTACAGTGTCCAATCTTGAATGTTCATGAAGGTTCCTCCAGATTCGGGATTTGCTGTTATTATGGCGCAAAACGGCGAGGGTTTCAAGTCCCAATCTTCCGGGGCGGCCATTGGGGAAGAAAGAACGGATGAAACCGCAAAATTCGCAAAAAAAGGATTGCCAAACGGTGCAAAGCATGTTATAATGCTCTGTGTGTCCGGCCGAAGGGCGCCGCGCCAACATTGGGATGTCGCCAAGCGGTAAGGCACCAGACTTTGACTCTGGCATTCGTCGGTTCAAATCCGGCCATCCCAGCCAAATCTGATCCGCTAGCTCAGTTGGCAGAGCAACTGCCTTTTAAGCAGTGGGTCCGGGGTTCGAATCCCCGGCGGGTCACCAGAAAAAGCACGCTTCGGCGTGCTTTTTCGCTTATTTCAGAAGACCAAAGACCTTTTGAAATAAAGGGTCTGACAGTCTGCTGCGCGCACGCCCTGGCCGCCTGCGGGCTGCTTTCCTCCGCGAGGTTTTTGATACTATTTCCTGATTAAAATCTTTTTTTAAGATTTTAATTGAAGTTCAGTATGACACGTAGACATCCGGCTGTCGTGCGGCAGCCGGATGTTTCGTATGTATCTGTATTCTCAAACGCCGGAGGGCTGCTTTTCCCGGATGACGCAGGGATTTCCCATGACGATGCTGTTGGCGGGAACGTCCTTCATCACCACGGCACCCGCGCCGATGGTGACGTTGTCCCCGATGGTAATGCCCCCGGCGACCACCGCGTTGGTGAAGACCGTCACGTTGTCGCCAATGATGGGATTGTTGATCTCCCGCCCCGGCTTCGCGTTTCGTCCGATGGTGACGCCCTGATAGACGGAGAAGTTCTTTCCGATGCGGTATGGTGCGATCACCGTTCCGTGGCCGTGGTAGATCACCAGTCCTTCGCCAATCTCCCCCAGCACCTCCATGTCCTTCTTTGGCGGGTAGAGCAGTCTGACAAGATAGCTGCACATGGTGGAAGCCTGACTGCACCGGAACACCACGTGGCTGCGGTAGCAGTCATAGCGCCACATGAGCCAGGCAAAGCGCAGAAAGAAATTATCGCCGTCATAGGTTTCCAGAAACCACATATACCCTTCCGTTTCCGCGCAGATCAGCTTCTTCGCCCCGGAAAGGCACACGGCGCAGTACGCGGGCATCGCCCGGAGCAGATTGATCGCAAACAAAATTCGTCGCAGCATCCCGTTCTCCTTTTACCGCCTGTCTTCCTCCGGGGTAAAGTCCAGTGTGATGGACTTGATCTCGGTGCGCATCTGGATATACCGGACACCGGCGGAATCCATCATCCGCTTGGACGCCATGGTCGCCAGAGTGTCCGCGTATTTGTCCGAGAGGTAGTAGACCTCCTTTACGCCGCTCTGGATGATGGCCTTGGCGCACTCGTTGCAGGGAAACAGCGCCACATACAGCTTGCTGCCCCGCAGATCCCGCCCGTTGGCGTTGAGCACGGCGTTCAGCTCCGCGTGGACGACGTAGGGGTACTTGGTCTGGTCGCCGTCCCGCTCCCATGGGTACTCGTCGTCGGAACAGCCCTTGGGCATACCGTTATAGCCGGTGGAGATGATGATGTTGTCCTGCGAGACGATGCATGCGCCGACCTGCGTGTTGGGGTCCTTACTGCGCTTCGCCGCAAGCATGGCGATGCCCATAAAATATTCGTCCCAGCTGATGTAGTCCTCACGTTTCATGGCGGAAGCCTCCTTTTTGGAAAATCTTTCTCCCATTATACACAAAAGGCAGGACAGCCGCAAGTGGCTGTCCTGCCTTTTTTTCTTAGGGAAACTCCGAATAAATTGTCTTCGGCTGAGCAGCGGATCTTTTTCCCCAGTTGTGCGGTTTCCAAAGCGGGAAATATAGCGCAGCCGTTGTCGGCGCAAGCCGGCTTACGGATGCGGCATACCCCTTGCGGGTACACAAAGTATTTCTCCGCTTTGGAAATCTTCATCTGGTGAAAAATCTCTCGCTGTCAGCTCTCGTCAATTTATTCAGAGCTTCCCTTATCCAAAGAAGTCTTTCAGATTGTTGAGAAATTTCTTCCTTTTGGGGGACTGATCCACGCTTCCGTCCAACTGGCGCAGGAGGTCTTTCTGCTCCTTCGTCAGTCTGGTGGGAGTCTCTACCACCACCGTGAAGCGCTCGTTGCCGCGACGGCGGGTGTTGCCCACCTCGGGAATGCCCTTCTCCCGCAGGATGAATTCCCGACCGGTCTGGGTGCCTTCGGGAATCTCATAATCCACCTTGCCGTCCAGCGTGGGCACCTGAATGGTTGCGCCCAGCGCCGCCTGCGTGAAAGTGATGGGGACTTCGCACAGCACGTCCGTCCCGTTCCGGGTAAAGATCGGGTGCCGCCGGATGGAAATTTCCACCAGCAGGTCGCCGTTCGGGCCGCCGCCCACGCCCACGCAGCCCTCGCCGCGGACACGGACGCTCTGTCCGGCATCCACGCCTGCAGGGATCTTCACCTTGACCCGGTTGGTCTTGCGCACCTTGCCCTTGCCGCGGCAGGTGGTGCAGGGATTCTTGATGACCTTGCCCCGGCCGCCGCAGGTGGGGCAGGCGGTGGTGGACTGCATCTGCATGCCCATGAAGTTCTGCACGGAACGCACCTGACCGGTGCCGTGGCACTGGCTGCACGTCTCGATCACGCCGTCGGCGCTGCCCGTACCCTTACAGTTGGGGCAGTTCTCGATCCGCTGGGCAGCAACCTCTTTTTCGCAGCCGAAGGCCGCTTCCTCGAAGGTCAGCTCCAGCCGGGCCATCACGTTCTCGCCCCGGCGGGACGCGTTCTGCTGGGAGCCACGGCTGCGGCCGCCGCCGAAGAACTCGCCGAAAATATCCCCCAGATCGCCGAAGCCGTCAAATCCGCCGAATCCGGAACCGCCAAAGCCTGCGCCGCCGTAGCCCGCGCCGCCCGCGCCAAAGTTGGGGTCAACTCCGGCAAAACCGTACTGGTCGTACCGCGCGCGCTTGTCAGCGTCGGACAGGACTTCGTAGGCTTCCCCGGCCTCCTTGAACTTTTCCTCGGCGGTCTTGTCGCCGGGGTTACGGTCGGGGTGGTACTTCATGGCGGCCTTGCGGTAGGCCTTCTTTATGTCGTCGGCGCTGGCGTCCTTGCTGACGCCCAGCACCTCATAGTAATCTCTTTTTGCATCTGCCATACTCAATTCACCTCATTATCTGGAATCTCTCACTCAGAGCTTCCACAGTTGACAGTGGACAGCTGACAGCCATGGATAATACTATTTCTTAATAAAATGATTTCATCATTTTATTCTGCCGTTCCACGGCAGACCGCCTGGGCGGCGGTAAGAAATGTATTGACTTCGTTTTTAGCGGCAGTGGCCGCTGGCCGCAATCCTGCGGCCTAATAAAACGCTTTTAAGCGTTTTATTAAAAACTCGTATAAAATGCAGCAACCTTTGCTGCTGTCAACTTTCAACTGCCAACTCAGGAAAATATGCCGAGAAGGGGCGGCGTTTGCCGCCCCTTAGGCATTCGGATTTAGTCAACGCTCTCGTAGTCGGCGTCAACGACACCGTCGTCGCCGGGCTTCTGGGTGTTCCCGCCGGGCTGTGCGCCGCCCTGGGGGTTCGCCTGCTGGTACAGCTTCTCGGAAACCTTGTAGAACGCCTGCTGGACTTCTTCGGTGGCCTTCTTGATGGCCTCGATGTCGGTGCCCTTGTTGACTTCCTTCAGGTGGTCAACGGCGGACTGGATGGAAGCCTTCTCGGAAGCGTCGATCTTGTCGCCCAGCTCGTTCAGGGTCTTCTCGGTCTGGTAGACGGTCTGGTCGGCGGCGTTGTGGGTATCCACTTCGTCCTTGCGGGCCTTATCCTCGGCGGCGTACTGCTCAGCCTCGTGAACGGCCTTGTCGATGTCTTCCTTGCTCAGGTTGGTGGAAGCGGTGATGGAGATGTTCTGCTCCTTGCCGGTGCCCAGATCCTTGGCGGAGACCTTCACGATGCCGTTGGCGTCGATGTCGAAGGAAACCTCGATCTGAGGCACGCCCCGGGGTGCGGGAGCAATGCCGGTGAGCTGGAAGCGACCCAGCGTCTTATTGTAGGCAGCCATCTCACGCTCGCCCTGCAGGACGTGAACCTCAACGGAGGTCTGGCCGTCCGCGGCGGTGGAGAAGATCTGGCTCTTGTGGGTGGGGATGGTGGTGTTCCGGTCGATCAGACGGGTGAACACGCCGCCCATGGTCTCAATGCCCAGGGACAGAGGAGTGACATCCAGCAGCAGGATATCCTGCACGTCGCCGGTGAGCACGCCGCCCTGAATGGCAGCGCCAACGGCCACGCACTCGTCGGGGTTGATGCCCTTGAAGCCTTCCTTACCGGTGATGGTCTTAACGGCATCCTGCACGGCGGGGATACGGGTGGAGCCGCCAACCAGCAGCACCTTCTGAATGTCGGAAGCGCTCAGACCCGCGTCGGACATGGCCTGACGGACGGGCTTCATGGTGCGCTCCACCAGATCGGCGGTCAGCTCGTTGAACTTTGCCCGGGTGAGGGTCACGTCCAGATGCTTGGGGCCGGTGGCGTCGGCGGTGATATAAGGCAGGTTAATGTTGGTGGAAGTCACGCCGGACAGCTCGATCTTGGCCTTCTCGGCAGCTTCCTTCAGGCGCTGCATAGCGACCTTGTCCTTCGACAGATCGATGCCCTCAGCCTTCTTGAATTCGGCAACCAGATAGTCCATGATTCTCTGGTCGAAGTCGTCGCCGCCCAGATGGGTGTCGCCGGCAGTGGCCAGAACCTCGATGACGCCGTCGCCGATGTCCAGAATGGACACATCGAAGGTGCCGCCGCCAAGGTCATAAACCATGATCTTCTGCTCGGATTCCTTGTCGAGGCCGTAAGCCAGAGCGGCTGCGGTAGGCTCGTTGATGATACGCTTCACGTCAAGACCCGCGATCTTACCGGCGTCCTTCGTCGCCTGACGCTGAGCGTCGGAGAAGTAAGCGGGGACGGTGATGACGGCTTCGGTGACCGGCTGACCCAGATAAGCCTCGGCGTCCGCCTTCAGCTTCTGTAGGATCATGGCGCTGATCTCCTGAGGGGTGTAGCCCTTGCCGTCGATGGTGACGTGATAATTTTCACCCATGTGACGCTTGATGGAAGACACGGTGCGGTCAGCGTTGGTCACGGCCTGACGCTTTGCCACCTGACCGACCATACGCTCGCCGGTCTTGGAAAATGCAACAACAGAGGGGGTAGTACGGTTGCCTTCGGCGTTGGCGATGACAACAGGCTCGCCGCCTTCCAGAACAGCAACACAGGAATTGGTAGTACCAAGGTCGATACCGATAATCTTAGACATAATGTTTTCCTCCTAATATATTAAAGCTAAATTGTTTACGTTTTTAGTTTGCCACCTGCACCATGGCGAACCGGACGATCTTATCGCCCATTTTGAAGCCCTTCTGGAACACCTGCGTGATGACGTTTTCGTCATGCTCCTCGCTGTCCAGATGCATCACGGCGTTGTGCAGATTCGGGTCGAAGGTGTCGCCCACCTCGCCGAAAACCTCCACGCCGAGACCATTCAAGATCTTCAGCAGCTCCGTCATGGTCAGCTCCACGCCCTTTTTGTAGGCGGCGTCTTCCGTGGGCTGGTTCAGCGCGCGCTCCAGATTGTCGTAGATGGGAAGCATCTTCGTTACGGCGTCGGCCTTGCCGTTGCCGTAGGACTGCTCCTTTTCCTTCGTGGTGCGCTTGCGGAAATTATCATATTCCGCTGCCAGACGCAGCCGGGCGTCATGCTCGGAATTGTATTTTTCCTCCCAGGGGTTGGCATCCTTCTGCTTCGGTTCCTCGGGAGTCTTCTCCTTCGGGGTTTCCTCCACAGGTTCCTGAGGTGTTTCCTCCGGGGTCTGCTTCTTTACTTCTTCTTTTTCCTTCTTTGCCACGTCTGTGACCTCCTGTCAATTTGCAGGGTGGGGGAAAATCTCCGCTTTTTGTGGTTCCGGGGATTTTCCCCAGCCCTGCCTGTTTGATTCTATCCTTCCTTCGGCGGCTCCGGCAGCTTTGGCTGCTGGGGCTGCTCGGGCTTGCCGAACATCTTGCTCAGGCTCTCGGCGAAGTAGCTCAGGCGCGCCGTTACCTTTGCGTAATCCATCCGGGTGGGGCCGACCACGCCGATCATGCCCTGCATTCCGTCGCCGATGTCAAACTTGGTCATCACAACGGAGGTGTCCTTCAGCTCATCCGCCACGTTTTCGGGGCCTACCAGCACTTTCGTACCGTTGGCGCCCTCCATGACGGCGGGAAGGTTTGCCAGTGCCTCTTCGTCAATGGAATCCATCACCCGCTGGGCTTTGTCCACGTCCCGGTATTCCGGCAAACTCAGCAGTCTTGCCTGACCGGTGACGGCCACTCTGGTGGAATCGCTGTTTTTCAGCGTCTCCTGGGTGAAGTCCAGGATCACCGGCACCAGACTTGCCGCGGCGCCCGCCGAACGCATGACCTTTTCCATCAGCTCGGCGGTGAAGTCCTCAAGGGGAATGTCCGTCATGCTGGCGTTCAGCACCGCGCTCAGGAGCTTCAAATCCGTTTCACTGACGTTTACCGGCAGCTTGATGAGCTTGTTCACCACCTGCTCACCGCCCAGCATCAGCACCAGAATGAAGCTTCCCTGTCCGGCCAGGATCAGGTCGAACCGCTTGACGCAGGCGCTGCCCTGTCGGGACGCGGCGGAGATGGCGGGAAGATCGGTGGCCTGGGATACCAGCTTTGCCACCTTTTCCACCATTTTATCCACCCGCTGCATCTTTTCCTCGATGGCGCTGCTGATGGACTTCGTTTCGTCAATGGACAGGCGGTAATCCATCATCAGCTCGTCAACGTACAGCCGGTAACCGGCGGCGGAGGGGATGCGCCCCGCGCTGGTGTGGGGCTGCTCCAGATAACCCATGGCGGTCAGTTCCGCCATTTCGTTGCGGATGGTCGCGGAGGAATACTTCATGTCCGGCAGCTCGGTAATGGCCTTGGAACCAACCGGCTCCGCCGTGCGGATATACAGATCCACCACCGACCGCAGAACCTTCTTTTTCCGCTCTGTCAGTTCCATCGTATCCCTCCTTCTCACTTTATCTTTAGCACTCCATCTCTCTGAGTGCTAAGCACACTATACCGCAGAGTGCCAGAAATGTCAATAGGTTGTTTTTGAATTATTCTTGAACATTTTGGGGAATTGGGGCGATTTTGGAAATCTCGCCCCGGGTTTGCCCCGGGAAAAGCGCTTTGAATGTGAAATACCCTTGAATTTTTCTTGAATTCTCCCTTCGGGGGTGGAAGTTTTCGTTTCTTTGTGCTATACTGTTCAATACTATATTATTGTGCGGGGGTCTGCCCCGAAACCGAATTTTGGAGAGAGAGCTTATGCTGGAATTATTGGCGCCCGCCGGGTCAATGGAGGCTCTGCGCGCGGCCGTTCAGAACGGCGCTGACGCCGTCTACCTCGGCTGCGGCGCGTTCAACGCGCGGCAAAGCGCGAAAAACTTTACTCCCCAGACGCTGGTGGATGCCATTAAATACTGCCATGTCCGGGGCGTGCAGGTGCACCTGACCCTCAACACCCTCGTCTCCGACCGGGAGATGACCGAGGCGGCGGAGCTGATCCGCTATGCCGCGCAGAATAATATTGATGCCTTTATCGTGCAGGACTTAGGTGTGGTGCAGTTGTGCCGTCAGATCGCCCCCGGCGTTCCCATCCACGGAAGCACCCAGATGACCGTCCATTCTCTGCCCGGCGTGCTGCTGTGCGCCGCCATGGGTATCAAGCGGGTCGTCCTCAGCCGGGAGCTGAGCCGGGAGGAAATTCGCTACATCTGCGCCAACTCTCCCATTGAAATTGAAGTCTTCGTCCATGGCGCGCTGTGCATGTGCTATTCCGGCCAGTGCTACATGTCCGCCATGATCGGCGGCCGCTCCGGCAACCGGGGCCGCTGCGCCCAGCCCTGCCGCCAGAGCTACGGCTACACCCACTGGCAGGAAAAATACCCCCTGAGTCTGAAAGACAACTGCCTGATTCCCTATCTGCGGGAATTGCAGGAAATGGGCGTGGTCTCTTTGAAGCTGGAAGGCCGGATGAAGCGGGCGGAATACGTGGCCACCGTCACCGCCGTCTACCGCAAGGCGCTGGACGAGATGACCGTCACCAAGCCCATGATGGACGCCCTGTACGCCGCCTTCAACCGTCAGGGCTTCACCGACGGCTACTATACAAGCAGGGTGGATACCAAAATGTTCGGCGTGCGGCAGGAGAATGACGACGACGGCAAATGGCTTCAGGCCGCCCGGCAATCCTATGAGGCAGGGGAGACCCCCCTTGTGGATATCCGCTTTCAGGCCATGGTCACCGTGGACGGCAGCTGCGTCATCGCCACCGACCCGGAGGGTCGGACATGCCGCTCCGATGGCCCCGTGCCGGAACGCGCCCAGAACATTTCCCTCACCGGGGCGATGCTCGCACAGCGGGTCTCCAAGACCGGCGGCACGCCCTACCGGTGCGTGGAGGTGCGCACCCGGGTCGATCCCGGTCTCATTATCTCCGCTTCCGCCATCAACGCCATGCGCCGGGACGTGCTGAACCAGCTCACCGCCATCCGCGCCCGGCGGGAGGAGCAAACCCTGCGTAAGCCCAAGCCCGTGCCGGAATACAAAGGCCCCTCGGGTCTGCCCGGCCTGACCATTCAGGTCACCTCCCGGGAGCAGCTGACCCCCATGCTTTTAGATCTGGAAACCACACTGCTGTACGTTCCCATCCACATCTTGCTCGCCGACGGGGAGCTTTGCGCCCGGCTGGTGCAGCGGGGACGAGTGGCGGCGGTGCTGCCCAGAATCGTCCACGACGGAGAGCTACCCCGGATCAAAAAGAGTCTGGAAGTCCTCCGCGCCGCCGGTGTCCGGGACGCGCTGGTGGGCAATCTCGGCCTGATTGCCCCCGTGCGGGAGGCCGGAATGCGGGTTCACGGGGATTTCGGCCTGAACATCTTCAACTCCGCCTCCATGAACGTCATGCGTTCTCTGGAAATGGCCTCCGCCACGGTGAGCTTTGAAATGACCCTGCCCCAGATCCGGGACATGAGCAAGGCGGTGAACGCCGAGCTGATCGCCTACGGGCGGCTGCCCCTGATGGTGACGGAGCACTGCCTCATCCACAACAAGACCAACGAGTGCACCTGCCATCTGAAAGCCACCCGCCTGATCGACAAGACCGGCGCGGAGTTCCCGGTCATCCGGGACGGCGACAGCTGCCGCAGCGTACTGCTCAACGGCAAGAAGCTGAGCTGGCTCGACCGGCAGGACGATCTTGCCAAGCTGGGCTTATGGGCGACGCGGCTGTACTTCACCACGGAAAATTCCAAGGAAGTTGACCGCGTGCTGAATGATTACATGAACCCCGAACCCCTCGACCCCGGCGCGTGTACCCGGGGACTGTACTTACGGGGTGTGGAATAAAATCCCTCCGCATCGAAAGGAGAACCTTATGCAGCTCATTCTCGCATCCGCCTCGCCCCGGCGAAAGGCGCTTCTGTCCCTCTTTGGGATTTCCTTCACCGTCCGGGCGGCGGACATTGACGAAACCATGGACCCCGAAAAGCCGCCCTTTGACGAAGTTGCCCGGGTCAGCCGGTCAAAGGCGCTGGCCGTCAGCCGGGGAGAAGAAGACATCGTCATTGCGGCGGACACCATCGTGGTCTGTCAGGGGAAGGTGCTGGGCAAGCCCCACAGTGAGGCGGAAGCGGCATCTATGCTCCGGCTTCTCTCCGGGCGGGATCATCAGGTGATGACCGGCTGCACCATCCTGTATGGGGACAGGGTTGAGACCTTTACTGAGGTGACGAGCCTGCATTTCCGTCCCCTCAGCGAGAAGGAGATTCAGAAATACGTCCAGAGCGGCGAACCCATGGACAAGGCCGGTGCTTACGGCATTCAGGGCGGCGCGGCGCTGTTCTGCGAAAAGCTGGAGGGCGACTATTATAATGTAATGGGACTTCCCGTGTGCCGGCTGTATGAGACCCTTTGCCGCACGGTGCCGGAAGTGATGGAGGATACCATATGAGAAATCTGTTCAGTACCAAAGTGAAGATCATTCTGGTGGTGGCCGCGCTGCTGACGGCAGCGCTGGCCATCTACAGCGGCATTTCCAACCAGAGTCTTCCCAGTGTGATCGTGCAGGGCGTTCTCGCCCCCTTCCGCGCCGCGGGCACCACCCTGACCAACACGGCGGAAAAATACTACAGCTATATGTTCCGCTATGAGGCTCTGGACGCGGAAAACAAGGTGCTGGAAGAACGCATCGCCCAGATGGAGGACGTCGCCCGTCAGGCCGACTCCGTTTCCCGTGAAAACGAGCGTCTGCGCAAGCTGCTGGAGCTGAAAGCCACCAACGAGGACTACAAGCTGGTGGACGCCTATATCATCGGCTGGAGCTCCTCGGACTGGGAGAGCACCTTCACCATCAACCGGGGCACCAACGCGGGCATCCGGGAGAATCTGTGTGCCATCACCGCCAACGGCGAAGTGGTGGGTCTGGTAACGGAGGTGGGCGTGAACTACGCCGTCGTCAAGACCGTTCTGGACTCCACGCTGGAAATTTCCGGCACCATCTCCACCTCCGGCTACAACGGCATGGTCAAGGGCGGCTATACCAGCGGCAACGACACATTGCTCCAAATGAACTACCTGCCCTCCGACTCCATCATCCGCAATAAGGATCAGGTGGTGACCTCCGGTTCCACGGTGTACCCCCGTGGCCTGATCATCGGCTCCGTGGTGGACGCGGGCTATGAGGAAACGGGCGTCGCCAAATTCGCCCTCCTGGACCCCGCCGCGGACATTAACTCCCTGGAGCAGGTCTTCATCATCACCGCCTACACCACCGAGGTCGTGACCACCCCCGGCACGTCCACAGGCTCCGAGACTGCCACCGCCCCGTCCGAAACCGCCGCCACCACCCAACCGACCACCCCCGTGGGCTGAGGACGCGCCATGGCAAGAAGAAAACTGTCCAAACAGTCGGAATTCAAGCCCGACCCCCGGCAAAACAGCCTTTCCGGGCTGTTCCACGTGACCCAGCTGCAAAAGCAGCGGATGCTGAAATGGACGCTGTATGTGCTGACGGGTATCCTGCTCCTGACCATTCAGGACGTTATCATGAGCCGCGTCAGCATCTTCGGTGCGACCACCGATCTGCCGGTGGTGTACATTCTGCTGATCACGGTCATTGAGGGCGTGGATGTGGGAAGTCTGTTCGTCCTTTTTGCGTCCACCATTTACTACTTTTCCGGCTCCGCGCCGGGGCCTTACTGCATTGGCCTATTATGCGCCGTCGGGATCATCGCTACGCTGCTGCGGCAGGCCTACCTGCGGCGCACGAAAGCTTCCATCGTCATCTGCGCCGGTATCGCGCTGACAATTTACGAGATGGGTCTGTTCGTCGTGGGCATCGGCCTTGGGCTGACACGGTGGGACCGGGTGTTCTCCTTCCTGATCACCGCCGGCTACAGCTTCGGCGTTATGGTCCTGCTGTACCCACTTATCAATAAAATTGGCCTTATTGGAGGAACCACATGGAAAGAATAAGCCGATTTCGCGCTATCCTACTTTTAATTCTGTTTATTACGATTCTGGCGCTGTTCGCCTTGAAGCTCTTTGATCTTCAGATCATCAAGACCAACGGCAACACCGACAACATCGCGAAATACACCACCGTTACCACCGTCCGTGCCGCCCGGGGCGATATCCTTGACCGCAACGGCAACAAGCTGGTGGGCAACCGGGCCAGCTATAATCTGGTGTTCAACCACTACGTTATCGAGTCCTACGGCCAGACCAACGAGGCGCTTTACTCCCTTGTGCAGAAATGCCGGGAGCTGAATCTCAGCTATAACGACCATTTCCCCGTGAGCAAGACCCGCCCCTTTGAGTACACTCTGAACGATTTTGCCACCTCCTGGCAGAACCACTTCCAGAGCTTCATGGTCGACCGGTCGCTGGACTCGGACATCACCGCGCCCCTGCTCATTGAGAAGCTGCGGGAGCGCTACAAGATTCCCGAGGGCTGGTCGGACGAGGACGCCCGCGCCGTCATCGGTATGCGCTACGAATTTGATCTTCGGGGTATTTCCAAGCTGCCTACCTACACCTTTATTCAGGACATCTCCGACGAGAATCTGTCCGCCATTCTGGAGCTGAACACCCCCGGCCTGATGGTGGAATCCTCCACCGTCCGGGAATACCATACCAAATACGCCGCCCACATCTTAGGCTACATGGGCGGCATGGACGACGACGACTGGGCAAAGTACAAGAATGCAGGCTACTCCATGGACGCCTACATCGGCCAGTCCGGCTTTGAGGAAGCCTTTGAGGATTACCTCCACGGCATCGACGGCCAGCGCGTGGACGTGGTTTCCAAGGACGGCACCATCGTCGAGCAGTTCTGGCGGGTCAATCGGAAAACCGGCGAGGTCTACACCCCCATCGCCGGAAACAACGTGGAGACCACCATTGATCTGGAGCTTCAGGGCATTGCCGAGGACTCTCTTGCCAACATCATGAAGGAGCTGACCGACCCGGAGAAGAACACCTCCAAGGATGAGAGTAACGGCCTGGACGCGGAGGGCGCGGCGGTCATCGTCATGAAGGTCAAGACCGGCGAGATCCTGGCCTGCGCCAGCTATCCCACCTATAACCTCGCCACCATGAATCAGGACTGGGCCGAGATCGAGGCCGACCCCTTGAAGCCTTTCTTCAACCGCGCCTTCGGCGCCAACTACGCCCCCGGCTCCACCTTCAAGATGTGTACCCTGATTGCCGCTATGGAGCACCGTAGTACAAACCCGAAGAGTGAGTTCTTCGGCAGATACCTGTACCTCCCCGGCGAGATCATCCGGGATCAGGGTGTCTTCACCAAGTACCCGGGCTTCTCTCCCACATGCCTGATCTGGACATCCAACCCCGGCGTTACCCACGGCGAGCTGACCGCTCAGCGGGCGCTGGAGGTGTCGTGTAACTACTTCTTCTATGAGTTGGGCAGCCGTATGACCATCGAGATGCTGAACGAAACCGCCAATGGTCTGGGTCTGGGCGTTCCTACCGGCATTGAGCTGACGGAAAAGGTCGGCTGGGTCACCGATGAGGCCAGTAAGAAGGCCGCTTACGGCGAGACCGGCGTCAACTCCCAGATCACCGCAGGCGACCGTGTTCTGGCCGCCATCGGACAGGCCGAAAACCGGTTCAGCCCCTTGCAGCTGTGCGTTTACGCTTCCACTCTGGCCAACAAGGGCACCCGGATGAAGGCCACCTTCTTAAGCCGCGTGGTCGCCTCCGACTACAGCAGCCTCATCAAGGAGAATTCCCCCGAGATCATGAGCCAGATGGAAATCGCCTCCACCACCTACAATACCTATATTGAGGGTATGCGTCTGGTCATCGCGGGAGGCGAGGGTACCGCCCGTTCCCACTTCGGCGGCCCCAAGGATCTGGACACCTTCCCCGTCGCGGTGTGCGGCAAGACCGGTACTGCTCAGCACTCCTCCGGCGGCTCTGACCATGGCGCGTTCATCTGCTTCGCCCCCATGGAAGACCCGGAGATCGCCGTAGCCGTCTACGGCGAAAAGGCCGCCCACGGTGCGACCCTCGCCGCCGTGGCTGAGGATATCCTCCGCGCTTACTTTGCCATGGAAGCCGCCAGCGAAGTCAACGCCTTTGAAAATCAGGCGTCGTAATTCACACGAATGCAGCCATTCCGTTCTGGAATGGCTGCTAATTTTTTATTTCAGCACCACCGGAAAACTGGTATAGATCTTTCCCGGCTTCAGGTTCACACCCCGGAGCTTCACCAGCTCCGAAACCGTGACAATTTCGTAGCCCTGATCTTTCAGCACGTCCACAATGTCCAGCGCCGCCTGCACCGAGCTGACCGTCATGTCGTGGAGCAGGACAATATCCCCGTCCTTCACGTTTTTCAGCACAGCCCGCTCCACCGCCGCCGTGTCGGAGGTCGCCCAGTCCCGGGGGTCTACCGACCAGCTGAGGATTGCCAGCTGCCGCGCCTCGGCCACCTGCCGAACGGCATCGCTGCAGCAGCCTCCCGGCGGCCGGAGAAACACCGGCTCGCACCCCTCGGGCAGCAGCGCCTGCGTGTCCATGATCTCGGACGCCACCGTGCGGCGGCTCATTTCCTTCATGTTTTTGTGGGTGTAGCCGTGGTAGCCGATCTCGTGACCTTCGTCGAAAATCCGCTGGGTGATGTCCGGGTAATCCTTGATCCGGTAGCCGCACAGCAGAAACGTGGCCTTCACCTCCCGCTCCCACAGTCCGTCCAGAAGCCGGCGGGTATACCGCCCGGACGGCCCGTCGTCAAAGGTCAGCGCCACATATTTTGTCGTTTCCGCCGCGTTTACGGGGATCACAAGCAGGCTCAGCACCGCAAGAACCGCCAGAAACCGCCGCATCATACCACCTCCGTCATTTTTTATGCTCCGTCCCAACGCCCCCATATCCGCAATTTTGATTTGACGTAGCGGCAAAAATGCGGTATACTATAAGGTGGAGGGTTGCGGAATGGATTTGATTTGCCCAATTTGCGGAAGCAAACTGAATACGTTTGACAAATCCCTCGTCTGCTCCGGGCATCACTGCTTCGACATTGCCCGGCAGGGCTATGTGAACCTGCTGACCGTTCAGCAGAAGCACTCCCTGCACCCGGGGGACACCCGCGAGCAGGTGCTTTCCCGCCGCGCCTTTCTGGAAGCGGGGTACTACGCCCCCATCGCCGAAGCCCTGATCGCTGTTGCGAAAGAGTTAACGGTTAACTCAAATGAGATAAGACCGTCCGGCGAGCTTCTGGACGTAGGCTGCGGGGAAGGATATTACTCCGCACGGCTGGCCGGGGCGCTTGGAATGCGCCTCACGGGAATGGACATCTCCCGGGAGGCTGTCCGCTGTGCCGCCGGAAAATACAAGAACGGCCTGTGGCTCTGCGCCACCGCGTCCCACATTCCCGTGGCCGACCACTCATGCCGTTTGCTCACCAGTCTGTTTGCCCTGACCATGCCGGAGGAATTCAAGCGTGTTCTGCGGCCGGAGGGATACTTTTTTCAGGTTCTGGCGGCGGAAGACCATCTGCTTGGACTGAAATCCATCATTTACGACCATCTTATCGAAAAACCCAAGGACACCGTCCCGGACGTGCCGGGCTTCACCCTTGTGAAATCCGTCCCCATCCGGTTCACCTTCACCGTGGAAGGGGAGCAGGTGGAAAATCTTCTTTCCATGACGCCCCACGTTTTCCGCATTGGCAAAGACGGCGCTCAGCGCCTGCGGGAAACCAGGTCCCTGACGGACACCGCCAGCTGCGTCTTAAATGTGTTCCGTCCTGTAGGGAACCTCTGATGAAATCGTCTTCGGCCGAGCAGCGGATCATTTCCTCTATCCGCGCAGTTTCAAAAGCGGGAAATACATACAGTATTCCTCCGCTTTCGAAACTTTCGGCTAGAGAAAAATCTCTCGCCGGTTCCATCAGAGCTTCCCTAATAACATTCCCTTACCAGGTGGATGTATGTCTGGAAAAAAGTCGAAAATGCGTATCCGGCTGCCAGAATTGCCTATATTATAAATTTAATGGAGTAGCTATATGCTGGATAAACTACAGGCCATCTGCAATAAATACGAAGAGCTTTCCGCCAAGTCCGAGCAGCCGGATTTTTACGCCGACCCCCAGAAGGCGGCGAAGCTGCTCCGGGAAAAAAATGATCTGGAGCCCATTGTGGAAGCCTTTCACGCCTACAATCAGGCGCAGCAGGACATGGCGGACGCTCAGGAGCTGATGACCGACCCGGAAATGAAGGAGCTTTGTCAGGAAACCTACGCCGCCGCCAAGGCGCAGAAGGAAGCTCTCGCCGAAAAAATCCAGATTCTGCTCCTTCCAAAAGACCCCAATGACGAAAAGAACGTCATTATGGAGATCCGCGGCGGCGTCGGCGGCGAGGAAAGCGCCCTGTTTGCCCACAGTCTGTTCCGGATGTATTCCATGTACGCCGCGAAAATGGGCTGGAGCATTGAGCTGATGAACCTGAACGAAACGGAGCTTGGGGGCGTCAAGGAAGCTGACTTCATCGTCAGCGGCCGGGGCGCATACTCAAGGCTCAAATATGAGTCCGGCGTCCACCGTGTGCAGCGGGTCCCCGAGACGGAATCCGGCGGCCGTGTCCACACCTCCACCGCAACCGTCGCGGTTCTGCCGGAGATGGAGGAAGTGGACGTGCAGATCAACCCCGCCGACATCGAAATGCAGGTCTACCGTTCCAGCGGCGCGGGCGGTCAGCACATCAACAAAACCTCCTCCGCCGTGCGGCTGATCCACAAGCCCACGGGCATCGTGGTCGCCTGTCAGGAGGAGCGGAGCCAGATCCAGAACCGGGAGAAATGTATGCGGATGCTGGCCAGCAAGCTCTACGAAATGGAGCAGGAGCGTCTGGACAGCGAAGTCACCGGTCTGCGCCGCAGTCAGGTAGGAACGGGAATGCGCAACGAGCGCATTCGCACCTATAATTTCCCACAGGGCCGTGTCACCGACCATCGGGTTGGGCTGACCCTGTACCGCATTGACGCGATCATGGACGGTGACTTAGACGAGATCATCAACGCCCTCGCCACCGCCGATCAGGCGGAGAAACTGAAAAACGCCCATCAATAAGGAAGATTCACATGGAATTTATCACAAACTCCCCGGAGGGAACAGAGAAAATCGGCGCGGCGATAGGGAAGATCATCCCCGCCGGGACGGTTCTTGCCTACCGGGGCGATCTTGGGGCGGGGAAGACCGCCTTCACCCGGGGACTTGCCCGTGGGCTTGGCTTCACGGAAGCCGTCACCAGCCCGACCTACACCATCGTCAACGAATACCTTGGCGGGCGGCTCCCCCTGTTTCATTTTGATATGTACCGTCTTTCCTCCGCCGACGATCTGTTCGACATCGGCTGGGAGGACTATCTCGACCGGGGCGGCGTGTGCGCCGTGGAGTGGAGCGAGAATGTGACCGAAGCCATGGAGGGCGCGGTCAGCGTCACCATCGACGTTCTGGGAGAGAACACCCGGCGGATCACCATTTCGGGAGGGGATTTTCTTGCTGATCTTAGCCTTTGAAACCAGCGCGAAAGCCGCCTCCGCGGCGCTGCTGGAGGACGGAAAACTTCTGGCGGAAAGTTACCAGAACACCGGCCTGACCCACAGCCAGACCCTGATGGTCATGGCAGAAAATTTGCTGCACCAGTGCGGCAAGACCGTCACCGACGTAAACGCGGTAGCCGTGGCCGCAGGCCCCGGCTCCTTTACCGGCGTGCGCATCGGCGTCGCCGCCGCAAAGGGTTTCGCATGGGGCAGGGAAGTGCCCTGCTACGGCGTCAGCACGCTGGAAGCCATGGTGCTTTCGCTGGGCGAATATCAGGGTTACGTGTGTCCCGTAATGGACGCCCGGCGGAGTCAGGTGTATAATGCGCTGTTTTATGTAAACCACGGCAGTCTCAAAAGGATCACCGAAGACCGCGCCATTGCCTTGGCGCAGCTGAAGCAGGAACTTGCACACCTGACGGAACCTGTGTTTCTGGTGGGGGACGGCAGCGTCCTTACTTACAAGACCCTTTCCGGGGATATCCTCAACCTTGTTATGCCTCCGGAACACCGGATGCACCAGCGCGCCGTGGGCGTCGCCCTGCTGGCCGCGCAAAAACAAGCCGCCGGGGAAACCGGCGACGGCGCCGCTCTGACCCCCAACTACCTGCGCCTGAGTCAGGCGGAACGGGAACGTCTCGAGCGGGAACAGCAAAATTCATAAATCCGGGGCCGATTCATTCAACCCTGTAAATAGAAGGAGAAATATCATGGCAAACGTACACGTCCTCGATCATCCCCTGATCCAGCATAAGCTGGCCATTCTGCGCAACAAGAAGACCTCCGTTAAGGAATTCCGCGAGCTGGTCGGCGAAATTGCCGGTCTGATGTGCTATGAGGCCACCCGCAACCTGCCCACCCGGGAGGTAGAGGTGCAGACCCCCGTCGCCACTGCCAAGTGCCGGATGCTGTCCGGCAAGAAGCTGGCCATCGTCCCCGTCCTTCGCGCCGGTCTCGGCATGGTGGACAACATGGTGGAACTGATCCCCTCCGCAAAAATCGGTCACATCGGCCTGTACCGCGACCCCGAGACCCACAAGCCCGTGGAATACTACTGCAAGCTGCCGGAGGACATCTCCAACCGGGTGGTTTACGTGGTCGATCCCATGCTGGCCACCGGCGGAAGCGCCGTCGCGGCCATCGATTTTCTGAAAAAGCACGGCTGCCGTAACATCATCATGATGAACATTATCGGCTGCCCCGAGGGCATCAAGGCCGTTCAGGAAGCCCACCCCGACGTGGAAATCTTCCTTGCCGCCGTTGATGAGAAGCTCAACGAGCACGCCTACATTGTCCCCGGTCTGGGCGACGCAGGCGACCGGATTTTCGGTACCAAGTAAAAAAGTTGGAAAAAATGTGCATCTCCAATGGAGATGCACATTTTTCGTGTTAAAATCTTTACTTTAACCGTTTTTCCAGCGTTGCAGCGTTGAGAGCCGTCAGATGTACACGGGAAAAGCCGTATTCCGCCGTCAGGATGAAGGACTTGGGCAGATCGTCGCAGGGGATGACCTCACCCTCCCGCTCCGCCCGGTTCAGAAACTCCCGGGTGCGCTTGGAGGTGGAAGTGTTGTCCAGATCAAAAATGCCGATGATGCTCCTGTCCCGGACAGCCATGTCGTTGCCGATGGATAAAAACATATTTTCCTCCTATGGTAACATCGGGCGGCAATTTTGCCGCCCGATGATCTTTCATTTACGCTTTTTCCACTCGCTGACTGCCAGCTCGTCGCAGCGGTTGTTCTTCGGGTTCTCCGCGTGTCCCTTGACCCAGTGGTAATGCACGTCGTGCTTCTGCGTCAGGGTCAGTAAGATTTCCCAGAGGTCGGAATTCAGAGCGGGCTTTTTGTCGGATTTGACCCAGCCGCGCTTTTTCCAGCCCCACGCCCAGCCTTTCTCCAGCGCGTCGATGACGTACTTGCTGTCGCTGTACAGCTCCACTGTGCAGGGTTCTTTCAGCGCCTGCAATCCCCGGATGACCGCCGTCAGCTCCATGCGGTTGTTGGTGGTGCTGTCTTCCTCGCCGGAAAGCTCCTTTTCCACGCCGTTGTATTCCAGAATGGCACCCCAGCCGCCGGGGCCGGGATTGCCGGAACAGGCGCCGTCAGTGTACAGAGTCACGGTTTTCATGCCTGTTCTCCGGTCTCTTCCTCGTCCATCTTCTCGACACGCTCCAAAGAGACCACCTGATTGCCGTCGTCAATGCGCATGACGATGACGCCCTGAACGTCCCGCTTGTAGACGTTGATAGAGGACGCGGGAATGCGGATGATGACGCCGCCGTTTTCGATGAGCATAACATCGTCACTCTCGCTCACCACACGGCAGCCGGCCACATTGCCGGTCTTGGGGGTGATGTTGTAGTTCTTAAGACCCTTGCCGCCCCGGCTTTGTGCCTGCTTTTCCCCGTTGGGGCCGGTGCGCAGGTACTCCGTCAGAGCGGTGCGCTTGCCGTAGCCGTTCTGGGTGACGGTGAGCAGAGTCTTGCCCTCCTCGGCCTTCTCCGCGCCGACTACATAGTCTCCGTCGGTTAACATAATACCGCGAACGCCCGCCGCGTCACGACCCATGCACCGCACGTCGTTCTCGTTAAAGCAGATGGCGTAGCCAAAGGCCGTGGCAAGCACGATGTCGTCGTCGCCGTTTGTGCGGATGACGTTAATCAGGTGGTCGTCCTCGTCCAGAGTGATGGCGCGGATGCCCGCCTTGCGGTTGGTTTTCAGGGAGACGAAGGGGATACGCTTGACGGTGCCCTTCCGGGTGACCATCATCAGGAACTCATTTTCGTCAAACTCCCGGGTGATCACCATGGCGGTGACGGACTCGCCGGGATTCAGGGGCAGCACATTGACAATGGCAGTGCCCCGGGCAGTGCGGCCTGCCTCGGGAATCTGGTAACCCTTGCGGTGATGCACCCGTCCCTGATCGGTGAAGAAGAGCATATGGTCGTGGGTAGACGCAATGGTCAGGCTCTTGACATAATCCTCTTCCTTCAGGTTCTGGGCGTTGACGCCCCGGCCGCCACGGCTCTGGGTGCGGTAGGTGTCCACGGGCATTCTCTTGATGTAGCCCTGATTGGACAGCGTGAAGGCGCAGGTCTCCTCCTCGATCAGATCTTCGATGTCGATCTCGTCCTCGATTTCCTGAATCTCGGTTTTCCGCTTGTCGCCGAACTTGTCCCGGATCTCGATCATCTCGCCGCGAAGGACAGCCTTGAGTTTGTTCTCGTCCGCCAGCAGTTCCAGATAATACTTGATCTTTTCTTCCAGCTCGTCATACTCGCTCTGGAGCTTTTCCCGGTCAAGACCCTGCAGGGCTTTCAGACGCATGTCCAGAATGGCCTGCGCCTGAACGTCGTCCAGTTTGAAGCGATCCATCAGGCGCTGCTTGGCGTCGTCGTAAGCCGAGCGGATGATGTGGATGACCTCGTCGATGTTGTCCTGCGCAATGAGCAGACCTTCCAGCAGATGTGCCCGCTCCTGCGCCTTTTTCAGGTCATACCGGGTGCGCCGGGTGAGGACTTCTTCCTGATGCTTCAGGTACTCGTCGATGATCTGCCGCAGGGAGAGAATTTTCGGCTGCTTCTGGTTGTCCACCAGCGCCAGCATGATAATGCCGAAGCTGGACTGCAAAGCCGTCTGCTTAAACAGATTGTTCAGCACGACCTGAGGATTGGCGTCCTTTTTCAGTTCGATGACCACACGCATACCGTTGCGGTCGGTCTCGTCCCGGAGGTCGGAAATGCCGTCCAGGCGCTTGTCCTTCACCTGCTCGGCAATGTTCTTGATGAGCTGACGCTTATTGACCTGATAGGGAAGCTCGGTAACGATGATTCGCATCCGGTCCTTGCCATGCTCCTCAAACTCCGTCCGGGCACGGACGACCACCTTGCCCCGGCCGGTAGCGTAGGCCGCGCGGATGCCGCTGCGTCCCATGATAATGCCGCCGGTAGGGAAGTCCGGACCGGAAATATGCTCCATCAGGTCGGCCAAAGTCGCTTCCGGGTCGTCCAGCACGCACACGCAGGCGTCGATGACCTCCGCTAAGTTGTGGGGCGGAATGTTGGTCGCCATGCCGACAGCGATACCGGAGGAACCGTTGACCAGCAGGTTGGGGAAGCGGGAGGGGAGTACGCGAGGCTCCTTCCGGGTCTCGTCGAAGTTGGGGTCCCAGTCCACGGTGTCCTTGTCGATATCCCGGAGCATTTCGTTGGAAATTTTGCTCAGACGGGCTTCGGTGTAACGGTAAGCCGCGGGGGGATCGCCGTCCACGGAGCCGAAGTTGCCGTGGCCGTCCACCAGCAGATACCGCATGGAAAAGTCCTGGGCAAGACGCACCATGGCGTCGTAAACCGACGCGTCGCCGTGGGGATGGTACTTACCCAGCACGTCGCCGACGCAGGTGGCCGACTTTTTGAAAGGCTTGTCGGAGGTCAGGCCGCTTTCGTACATGGTGTACAAAATCCGGCGGTGAACGGGCTTCAGTCCGTCCCGGACGTCCGGCAATGCCCGCCCTACGATGACGGACATGGCATATTCAATATAGGATTTCTCCATTTCGTCCACCAGATTGGACTCTGTAATGATCTGGTCGGGGAAGCGGATATCCTCGGGTTTATAACTGCGGTTATGTCCCATAAACGCACCTCCAGTTCAGGGTTGCTGCAAAACTAAATGTCAATGTTGACTGCGTATCTCGCGTTCCGCTCGATCCAGTCTTTTCTCGGCTCCACCTGCTCGCCCATGAGAACGGTGAAGATCTCGTCGGCGCGGCGGGCGTCCTCCAGCGTAATACGGCGCAGGGAACGCTTTTCCGGGTCCATGGTGGTTTCCCACAGCTCGTGGGAGTCCATTTCGCCAAGGCCCTTGAACCGGGAAATGTCGATCTTGGCGTTGGGGTTGTCGCTGCGCATCTGGGAGGAGATTGCGTCCCGCTCATCGTCGGAATAGGCGACCTTCACGCTCTTGCCCCTCGTCAGCTTGTACAGGGGCGGCACAGCGGAGTAGACGTAGCCGTGCTCGATCAGCGGCCGCATATACCGGAAGAAGAAGGTCAGCAGCAGCGTGCGGATATGGGCGCCGTCCACATCGGCATCGGCCATGATGATGACCTTGTGATACCGGAGCTTTTCAATGTCGAATTCGTCCCCGATGCCCGCGCCCAGCGCCACGATCAGGGGATACAGCTTGTCGTTGCCGTAGATCTTATCCGCCCGGGCTTTTTCCACGTTGAGCATCTTGCCCCACATGGCGAGAATGGCCTGGAACCGGGAGTCCCGCCCCTGAATGGCGGAACCGGCTGCGCTGTCGCCCTCCACGATGTAGATCTCGCAGAGACTGGCGTCCCGCTCGTTGCAGTCCTGAAGCTTATCCGGCATCTGGCCGGATTCCAGCCCCGTCTTGCGGCGGATGGATTCCCGGGCTTTCCGGGCGGCCTCCCGGGCGCGGTTGGCCATCATGGCCTTGTCCAGCACGGCCTTGGCAACGGCGGGGTGTTCCTCAAAATAGGTGGTCAGCTGGTCGTTCACTACCTGATCGACCAGAGTACGAATATAGGCGTTGCCCAGCTTGGCTTTGGTCTGACCCTCGAACTGGGCGTCGGTGAGCTTTACGGAAATAATGGCGGTGATGCCCTCCCGGCAATCCTCGCCGGAAACCTTGTCGTCGCCCTTGATGATGCCGTTTTTCACGCCGTAGGCGTTGAGAACACGGGTCAGCGCGGTCTTGAAGCCGGTCTCGTGCATACCGCCCTCCGGCGTGCGCACGTCGTTGGCGAAGGACAGCAGAAATTCGTTGTAGCCGTCGTTATACTGCACGGCGATCTCGGCGGAAGCGTCGCCCTTGCTGCCGCTCATATAGATAACGTCCTCGCACAGGGGCGTCTTGTTTCGGTTGCACCAGACGGCAAACTCCCGGATGCCGCCCTCGTAGCACATGGTCTCGCTGATCTGCTTTTCATCGTCCCGGTCGTCGGTGATGGTGATGGTCAGACCCGCATTCAGGAAGGCTTCCTCCCGCATCCGCTCGTGGAGGACTTCGTAGTCATAGACAAGACTGTCGAACATCTCCGGGTCGGGCTGGAAGGTGACCTCCGTGCCGGTCTTGTCTGTCTTGCCGACGATGCGCATTTCCTGCGTGATATTGCCACGGGCAAATTTCATTTCGTAGATGCTGCCGTTTTTGTGAACCCGCACCCGCAGCCACTCGCTCAAGGCGTTGACGACGGACGCGCCCACGCCGTGCAGGCCGCCGGAGACCTTATATCCTCCGCCGCCGAACTTACCGCCGGCGTGGAGCACGGTATACACGACCTCCAGAGCCGGACGCCCGGTCTGGGGCTGGATGTCCACGGGGATACCACGGCCGTCGTCGGTGACGGTAATGGAGTTGCCGGGGTTGATGGTCACGGTAATATGCTTACAGTATCCGGCCAGCGCTTCGTCAATGGCGTTGTCCACGATCTCATAGACCAGGTGGTGCAGACCGGAGGAGGAGGTAGAGCCGATATACATACCGGGTCTTTTCCGCACCGCTTCCAGACCCTCCAGAACCTGAATCTGCTCCGCGCCGTATTCCTGTGTTACTTTCGTTTCGTCAGACATATATGCCCTCCTGCGTGATATGCTTCAATTATTCGCGAATGCTTCCGTTTTCTACCTGAATCGTTCTTCCCAGTTTGGTGAACCGTCCCGGTTCGCAGCAGGTGATGAACACCTGTCCGGAGACGATCTTATTTAATACAAAGTCCTGCCGCCCGGGGTCAAGCTCGGACAGAACATCGTCCAGCAGCAGAACCGGCTCTTCGCCCCATTCCCGCGCCATCAGCTCCCGCTGGGCAAGCTTCAAGCTGATGGCCGCCGTCCGGGTCTGACCCTGAGAGCCGTAGGCTTTCAGGTCGATGCCGGACAGGCTTACGGTAAAATCGTCCTTGTGGGGGCCTGTCAGGCACTGCGCGGTTTCCAACTCCGCCCGGCTGTGACTTTGCAGATGGTCTAATAGGTTTTGTGTCAGTTCCGGGATGGGCGCGAAGGGGTCAATGACCGTGGAGACGGTCTTGTAGCTGAGGGTAAAATTCTCCGCTCCGCCGGAAAACTGGTTGTGGTAACTGGCTGCTGCCTTTCCCAGACTGTCGTAAAACCGTGCCCGGTAGGAGATCAGCAGCGCACCCACCTGACACAGCCGGGTATTGTATTCCGGAAGAATTTCCAGAATACCGGGATTTTCAAAATGATCTTTCAGAATGCGGCTTTTCTGCTCCAGAATCCGGTTGTACTCCGTCAATGCCGCGTCGTAATTCGGCCGGAGGGCGCACAGCGCCAGATCGCCGAACCGCCTCCGCTGGCTCGCTCCCATTTTCAGGATCATCAAATCTTCCGGGCAGAACAGCACCGTAGGCAGCACCCCGGCGATCTCCCCGGCGGTTTTCTTCTTCGCCCCGTTCAGCCACAGCTGCCGGGGACGGGAGCCGGGAAACAGAATCCATCGGATGCTCTGCTGCCGCTCCTGAGAGAATACAGAACCGTCGATTTCCCCGAAATCTTCCTGAAACCGCACCATTTCCGAGGTTTTCTGCGCCCGGAAGCTTTTCCCGCTGCCAAGATAGGATATAGCCTCCAGCAGGTTGGTTTTTCCCTGGGCGTTATCCCCCACGATCAGGTTGACGCCGGGGTCAAACTGCGCCGCAATTTCCTGATAATTTCGGAAAGATCGGAGCGTCAGCTCATTCAGATTCATGGGTGATGATCTGGTAAGCCTGACCGTCGCAGACGAACCGGTCGCCGGGGCGCAGCTTCTTGCCCCGCATCTGGCAGATCTCGCCGTTGACCAGAATCTGCCCCTCCTGAATCATCAGCTTTGCTTCACCGCCGGTTTCCGCGGCGTTCGCCAGCTTCATGGCGTCCTGTAACTTGATATATTCCGTGGTGATTGCTACGGGAATGGCGTTATCCTTCTTTTTGACGACTACCTTCATAAGCCGACTCCTTCGCTCAGCCGTTTTTGATCCGGACGGGCAGCACCATATAGGCAAAGTCTTCCTTCTCATCCACGGGGGTCAGAACAATGGGGCTTAACCCGTTGGTCAGCTCCAGCGTGACCTCCTCCGAGGGGATCACCCGCAGGGCTTCCGCCAGATACCGGACGTTGAAGCCGATTTCCAGTTCCTGCCCGTCCCCGGCCAGAGAGCAGCGGTCCTCCGCCGCGCCGATGGTGGTGCTGGTGCGCATCAGCAGCTCCTGATTGCCGAACATGCAGCGCACAGGACTTTTGTACTTTTCGGACACGATCAGACCGACGCGCTCCACGGAAGACGCCAGATCACCAACATTTGCCACCATTTTGATGGGGCAGTTGGAAGGCACCACGCGCCGCCAGTCCAGAAATTCGCCTTCCAGCAGGCGGCATACCAGCGTGGCGTTTCCCACCTGAAACAGAATGTGCTTCGTACCCAGCGTAAAAGCCGCGTTATCCTCCACGTCCGTAAGGATTTTCTCCACTTCCTTCAATCCGGCGGCGGGAACCACGAAATTCAGCTCCCGTCCAGTGCCCTCCTCCGGGTGGAAGGTGCGCCGGGCAAGCCTGAACCCGTCCACGGCCACGGCGGTGATGGCGTCATTCGTTACCTCAAATTTCACACCGGTGTGAATGGGACGCCCCTGATTTTCGCTGACAGCGAAAATGGTGCCGGAAATCAGCTCCTTCAGCTTGTTCTGCGGGATATAGATTTCCCGGCCGTCGCCCACGTCCGGCAGCTCCGGATAATCCTCAGCGGACTCGGCGGAAATGGTAAAGGAAGCGTACCCTGCCCGGATGGAGACTTTGTAGTTCTCGTCCACTACCACGGTTACCGGTCCCTCCGGCAGACGGCGGATGATATCGCCGAACAGCTTCGCCGGGAGGATGCACTGCCCCATGTCGGACACGTCCGCGTCGATTTCATAGGTAATGGCGGTTTCCATATTATAACCGGTCAGGCTCAGTCCCTGTCCGGCCTTGCAGAGGATTCCTTCGATGACGGACAGACTGCTCTTCTGGGCGACGGTACGACCCGCAATGTTCAGTCCCGTGACCAGCATATTTTTTTCACAGGTAAAACGCATAGGTAAAATCCTTTCTTTCTGATTTTAATCAATATATCTCTCTATCAATAAGTTCAGGTAGTAATAACAGTGGTAGTACAAACTTATGTGGAAAAGTCCCTTTTTATTTAGTGCCGCAAGTCTTTTTTATCCACAGCCCAATGTGGATGATCCATCCCTTTTCCACAGGGCCTGTGAAGACCCAAACCGGGTGCAACTTATCCACAATCCTGTTTTCCACATTCCACAGGGCTTGTGGAGAAAATTTACAGGCAGGAATTGATGTTCGCGGTGATGTCCCGGATATTGTTCTGCATGGTGGTGTCTCCGTTTTTCAGCGCGACTTCGACTTTCCGGATGGCGTACAATACCGTCGAGTGATCCCGGGCGAATTCTTTGCCGATGTCCGGCAGACTCAGGTTGGTGAGCTTGCGGATCAGATACATGGCGATCTGCCGGGCTTCGGCGGTACCCTTGTTTTTCTGGGTGCCCCGGAGAAGCACCTCGTCAATGGAATAGAACTTGCACACCTGACTGATGATCAGGCTGGGGGTGGGCAGGGCGTTGCCCTCGCTCTTGAACATATCGTCGATGGCCCGGGAAATGTTGGGAAGATCCAGCGGCATATTGTTCAGATCCCGGTAAGCCAGAATTTTCTTGACAGTACCTTCAATCTGCCGGACGTTGTTGGTGACGTTGATGGCAATATAGTTGCACACATCGTCGGAAAGGTTCAGCCCCAGATTTTTGGCCTTGTTTTTCAGAATGGCCATACGGGTCTCATAATCCGGCGGCTGGATATCCGCCAGCAGGCCCCACTCAAACCGGGTCTTCAGCCGGTCCTCCAGCGTCAGCATATCGCTGGGCTTGCGGTCGGAGGTCATGACGATCTGCTTATGTTCCTCGTAGAGCTTATTGAAGGTATGGAAGAATTCTTCCTGGGTGGATTCCTTACCGGCGATGAACTGCACGTCATCGATCAGAAACAGGTCGGCTTCCCGGTATTTGCTGCGGAATTCAATATTTTTGCCGTTCTGAATGGCGGCAATCAGCTCGTTGGTAAATTGATCGCCCTTGATGTAGACGATGTTGGCGTTGGGATTTTCCTTGCGGATGCCGTTGGCGATGGCATACAGCAAGTGGGTTTTGCCCACGCCGGGAGGGCCATAAAGGAACAGGGGATTGTACACCTGCCCCGGCGTTTTGGAAACGGCGATGGCTGCGCTGTGGGCGAAACGGTTGGAGGGGCCGACAACGAAGTTGTCAAAGGTAAACTGGGGATTGAAGTCCATGGAAGAAACGCTTTTCCCCTTCTGTTTGAAGGTGTTCAGCTCTTCGTCACCGAAGACCATCAGCTTCGCGTCGGAATTGAACACTTCCTTCAGCGCGTCCTGAATGTAATCGGTGCAGCGGCGGCGGATAATCTCCCGGCGGAAATCCGAGGGGGAGTACAGAATCAGATTGTTCTCGTTCAGCTCCACCACCTCGGCATCGTCGAACCATGCCGAAACGGTGACAGCCCCCAGCCGCTCTTCCATATGGCTCAGAACCTTTGCCCACACATAGGCGGATGAATACATAGGGCAGCTCCTTTCTAACTCATTTGAGGTAAAAACAGTAGAAAACGCTCGATTTTTGCGTATAATCTCTCAACCTAAATTTTATCACATTTCCACAGAAAAAACAAGGCTTTTTTGTTGAAATACAATCAATTCCCGAAAGGGATACCGAAAGATAACAGAATCGGACAAAGTGTGTCCGACCCGCAGCCCAAAGCGGAAAATCCACCCATATCTGTTTTTCCAAGAAAGGCGAATTTCGTCGAATTATACCTTGACCCGTGGACAAATCTATGCTAGAATCGAAAATTAAGAACCCGGCAATGGCCGTAGGATTCAGAGGAGTTCTGTATGAAAAAGGTCTGGACATATCTAGTCATTGCCTTCATTGCGCTGCTGGCGTCTGTCAATTACGAGCTGTTTGTTTTCCCCAACCAGTTCGCCCCCTCCGGTATCAACGGTATCTGTACCATGATCCAGTACGTCACCGGCGTCAGCGTGGGTTATCTGAGCCTGTTTATCAATATCCCTCTGGCAATCTGGTGCTATTTTGAGGTCAGCAAGCCCATGGCCGTCCGCAGCATGGTCTACGTGGTCACGTTCTCTCTGGGACTGCTGATTTTGGAAAAGGTGGACCTGTCTGCCTTCGCCTACGTCACGGAAAATGGCACCAGCAAAATTCTCGGCCCCATGGTCGCGGGCGTAATCCAGGGCTTTGTGTACTCCATTCTCATCAAGGCAAGCGCCTATACCGGCGGTACGGATTTCGTTTCCGCCATTGTCCACAAGCACCGCCCCAATCACACGTTTTTCGGCATGAGCTTCGCCATTAACTCCGCCATTGCCATTGTCAGCTACTTTGTCTATGGCTGCCAGATGGAGCCGGTGATTTTGTGCATTCTCTATACCTTCATGTCCACCACGGTGGGCGACCGGCTGATGAAGTCCGGCCGGGAGGCCATCTGCTTTGAGATCATCACCAATTCCCCCCAGGAGGTTTCCAGAGAACTGATTGACCGCCTCCACCACACCGCGACCTTCCTCCCCGCAAAGGGCATGTACTCCGGTCGGGAAACCAGCGTGCTTCTGTGCGTGGTGAACAAGACCCAGGTGGCGCTGGTCAGCCAGATCGTCCACAAGTACCCCCATACCTTTGCCATCGTCCACCCCGTAAGCGAGATTCTGGGCAATTTCAAGAACCTCAGCTCCTCCGGCAAAGAGGTCGTGGAGGTTCTGGACGCGGGGGACAGAAAAACTTTGTAAGACAACACCGCGCAGTTGCTTTTTGGGATTGCGCGGTGCAGTTATACATTCAAGCAATCTATTTTACTATAGGAGGTCATACCAATGGCGTATTACTACCCGGAACCCAGCCACACCTTCAGCGAGTATCTTCTGATTCCCGGCTACACCTCGGAAGACTGCGTTCCCGACCATGTCAGCCTGAAAACGCCCCTCGTCAAGTACCGCAAGGGCGCGGAGGAACCGGCAATTTCCCTGAATGTACCGCTGACGTCCGCCGTCATGCAGTCCGTCTCCAACGACACCCTTGCCATCGCGCTGGCAAAGGAGGGCGGCATCAGCTTCATTTACGGCTCTCAGTCCATCGAGAATCAGGCCGCCATGGTGGCACGGGTGAAGGGCTATAAGGCCGGTTTCGTCACCTCCGCTTCCAATCTGACCCCGGAAGCTACTCTCGCCGACGTGCTGGCGCTGAAGCAGCGCAACGGCTTCTCCACCGTGGCCATCACCGAGGACGGCACCGCCAACGGTAAGCTGCTGGGCATCGTCACCAGCCGTGACTACCGCGTCAGCCGTATGGCCCCCACCGACAAGGTCAGAGACTTCATGACCCCCCGAAAGAAGCTGGTCACCGCCCCCGCGGAAACCACGCTGAAGGAAGCCAACGACATCATCTGGGAGCACAAGCTCAACAGCCTGCCCATCGTGGACGAGAATGACCACCTGCTGTATTTCGTGTTCCGGAAGGACTACTCCTCCCACAAGGACAATCCTCTGGAGCTGCTGGACAACAAGAAGCGCTATCTGGTAGGCGCGGGCATCAACACCCGTGACTACGCCACCCGCATTCCCGCCCTGCTGGAGGCCGGTGCGGACGTGCTGGTGATCGACTCCTCCGAGGGTTACACCTGCTGGCAGGAAAAGACCATCAAATGGGTGCGGGACACCTACGGCGACACCGTGAAGATCGGCGCCGGCAACGTGGTGGACAAGGACGGATTCCGATTTCTGGCGGAAGCCGGGGCTGACTTTGTGAAGGTCGGCATCGGCGGCGGTTCCATCTGCATTACCCGTGAAACCAAGGGCATTGGCCGTGGTCAGGCAACGGCACTGATCGAGGTCGCCGCAGCCCGTGACGAGTATTTCAAGGAGACGGGCATCTATGTGCCCATCTGCTCCGACGGCGGCATTGTCCACGATTACCACATGACGCTGGCACTGGCCATGGGCGCGGACTTCCTGATGCTGGGCCGTTACTTCGCCCGCTTCGACGAAAGCCCCACGAACAAGGTTATGGTCAACGGTGCGTACATGAAGGAATACTGGGGCGAAGGCTCCAACCGCGCCCGGAACTGGCAGCGCTACGATCTGGGCGGCTCCGCCAAGCTCAGCTTTGAGGAAGGCGTTGACTCCTACGTCACCTACGCCGGTCCCCTGCGTGATAACGTGGAAGCGTCCCTGTACAAGGTCAAGTCCACCATGTGCAACGTAGGCGTGACGAACATCCCCGACCTCCAGCAGAACGCCAAACTGACGCTGGTATCCTCCGTCTCCATCGTCGAGGGCGGATATCACGACGTAACGCTGAGAAGTTCTTCTCCGGTGAAATAAGCAATAATATAAAAAGTGCTGCCCGGCCATAGCTGGGCAGCACTTTTGCTGTTGTCAAAGCACCCTTGGCTCTCCCTCTGGGAGAGCTGTCACCGAAGGTGACTGAGAGGGCATTGCAGCCCCCCTCACCGTCCTCGCTCGGCCAACTCTACCAGAGGGAGAGGCAAGAGGGATGCTGACATTAAATTATAATTACACAAGAACAGGCACAGTGGATTATCCCGCTGTGCCTTTAACTGTTTAATTCTGCCCGCCGCCCGTTGCAGCGGGATTTACTTTTGCTTTTTTTCTTCCTGTTCCACATGCTTTCTCAGAACAAGGTTAATGTACTGTGACAGCGGGCGGCAATCCTCGTCCGACTTTTCACGCAGCTTTTCCAGCAGGTCACTGTC
>ENA-ORKV01000136-ORKV01000136.1-human-gut-metagenome-genome-assembly--contig:-NODE-136-length-96724-cov-6.125250_pt1 | contig 96724 bp, 107 predicted proteins | sample MGYA00243058_ERZ508805 | MGnify/ENA primary metagenome ERZ508805 (study PRJEB26277, sample SAMN04329770) | human gut metagenome | biome: human-associated habitat | host: Homo sapiens | place: USA...
AAATATTATGAAATTAATGTTGAAAAGTTTGCAAAGTTTTGGTATGATAATGACATAGAAAGCGTTATGAAAGCACCTATTTTAACCATGATAGGTATAAAGGATGAAGAAGAATTAGAAAAGTATTCTAAGAAAATGAATAACGCTATCATTAAGGAGAGTGTTGATAATTTGAAAAGATTAAATAGTGATGCTACTTTTGTTTATGGTCTTACACCAGAAGAAGATGAATTGTTAGTTAGAAATACCAGAGATGAATTTGTTCGTAGAGAAGCTATGGCTGAAGGACTTGCCGAAGGAGAAGCTAAGGGAAAAGCTGAAGGGCTTGCTGAAGGACAAGCCAAAGGAAAAGCTGAAGGAAAAACTGAAATTGCAACAAATCTACTAAAAAAAGATTATTCTATCGAGGAAATAGTTGAAATAACTGGTTTAACTAAAGAAGAAATTGAAAAATTAAGAAGTTTATAATTATAACTGGGAGAAGGAAATAAATGAAAATCAATTTTAATAATGTTTTAATTAATAACGATGAAATTAATAAATATGAAGATATGGTTAAAGATATTCATAATAAATTACATGATAATTGTAATTCACAAGACAATTTTATGGGATGGCTTGATTTACCCATCAATTATGATAAAGAAGAGTTAGAACAAATAAAAATATGTGCTGAAAAAGTTAAGAATAATTCTAAATATTTGTTAGTAATTGGTATTGGCGGTTCTTATCTAGGTGCTAGAGCTGTTATTGAAGCTTTAACAAGTACATTTTATAACTTAAGAGAAAATAGTCCAATTATTTTATATGTTGGCAATAACTTAAGTACTAGCTATATAAATGACATTATTAAGATTATTGGAAACGATGATTTCTCTATAAATGTTATATCAAAATCTGGTACTACTACTGAGCCTGCTATAGCTTTTAGAATATTTAAAAAGATTTTGGAAAATAAATATGGAAATAATGCTAGTGAAAGAATATTTGTAACTACTGATGAAGAAAAAGGTGCTCTTCATACAATTGCAAAAGAAAATAATTATCAAACTTTTAAAATACCTAATAATATTGGTGGCAGATATTCTGTACTTACAGCAGTTGGATTATTTCCAATTGCTGTAGCAAATATAAATGTTGATAAACTATTGAATGGTGCTATTAAAGCATATAACAAATATAATAATAGCAATTTAAATGAAAATGATTGTTATAAATATGCTGTTATTAGAAATTTACTATATCATAAAGATAAAAATATAGAAATATTTGCTTCTTATGAACCAAGACTTCATTATTTTATTGAATGGTTAAAACAATTATTTGGAGAAAGTGAAGGAAAAAATGGGAAAGGAATATTTCCTGTTGGAGTGGAATTTACTACAGATTTGCATTCGCTTGGACAATATATTCAAGATGGTAGAAGGAATATTTTTGAAACTGTTTTAAATATAGAAAATACTAATGAAAGTATTACTATGACAAAAGAAGAAAATAACTTGGATAATTTAAATTATTTAGAAGGATTAACCCTTGACTATATAAATCATAAAGCTATGGAAGGTACAATAGATGCTCATGTATCTAATGATGTACCAAATATACTTATTAATGTTGATAAACTAGATGAAGAAACTATTGGAGAATTAATATATTTTTTTGAACTTGCTTGTGCTATGTCTGGTTTTATTTTAAACGTTAATCCATTTAATCAACCTGGAGTAGAAAAATATAAACAAAATATGTTTAAACTCTTAAATAAACCTGGATATTGATAGAGTAATAACCAACTTAATTAAAATTAAGTTGGTTATTTGTTTTCAACTAAAGTATATTTTTCTGTTGATATTTCTTTAATGAGTTGTTTTTCTATCATATTCATTATAAATTTGTGAGTGGTTTCTTTACTTCTGTCTATGATATGCTTAATATCATCAAATGTTAATACTTTTTTAAGTTTCATTTTTTCTATAACAACATATTCAGTTCTCGTTGCCATATATATCGGCCACACTTTCATACAATATCAAATATAATCGAGGTGTGCAAGCCTAAATATTATTTTTTAAACAAAAGACTACATATAATGGATTTTTTTTTATATTATTATTGATATCAAAATTATTCGCACTTATTCTTATTCCAAGTTCTTGTTTGTATAACGCATTATATAATTTTAGACTTTTTGCTTGAGTTGAATGATTATTTAACTCATTAAATATGCCCAAAATCAACATTTTGGCGAAAAGCGGACCCACTTTTATATTTTTCAAACAAAAAGTGCATTTTTTGTTATAATACCCGTCAAATTGGCGGGTATTTTTTTGATCCAGACAAAAATCATTGTTTTTGGCGGAATTAGATTAATTGCCGTCATTTTGTCGAATATTATATAGTACTTTCAAATTGTTTTATAATATCAAATAGCCTTTGATTTTTATAAATTCTTTCACGTCCCATTTTTTCAGATACTAAAAATCCTGTATCTACTAGAGTATTTAGGTATCTTAGCGCTGTTCTTTCTGAAACTCCTAATGTTTTTTCGATATAAGATGTTTTAGTATAAAATTCAAAAAACATTGCTTCTAATAACTCTTTTGAATATATTTTAGTTTTTATTCTTAATTCATTTTTTACTTTTAACATTTCTTCACTTATTGCATTTATTATTTTTATTGTTCCTAGAGCTGTTTCTTCAATTCCTTTTAGAATGTAAATAATCCATTCTTCAAAGTCGTTAGTCTTTCGAGTCTCTTGAAACAATCTATAATATTCATTTTTAGTGTTTATAATGTATTTACTCAAATAAAGTATTGGTGTTTCAAGTAAATTTTCTTCAATTAAATATAATATATTTATTATTCTTCCAGTTCTTCCATTTCCATCATAAAAGGGATGAATACTTTCAAATTGATAGTGGATTATTGCTAATTTTATTAATGGGTCTACTTCATCACTTATATTAATGTAATCTAAAAGATTATTTAAATAATCAAGTATTTCTTCTTTTGATTGCGGTGGAGTACAAATTATTTCATCTGTTTTACTATTTTTTATAACTGTTCCAAGAGTACATCTTATACCTGCAGTGTTATGTTCTATTTTTTCTTGTACCTTTTTTATTAAATCTAAAGATATATACCCTTTTTCCTTTAATTCTCTATAGCCTTTCCAAATAGCACTTCGATAATCAATTACTTCCTTAGCATATGGATTTGAATTGTATGGTCTTACCATTGCTTTATATATTTCGTCATGTGATGTAACAATATTTTCTATTTCAGAACTTGCTTTTGCTTCATTTATCATTATAGCATTTATAAGAATGTTTTGGTTTGGCATTGTTTTTGCAATTCCCTTTAATTCTGCTAAGGCTCTACTAGTAATAGATAATTGTTTTAAAATTCTTGCAGTTTCTATATTATTTTTTAATGGTAATTTTTCTAAAATTTGTGACATTTATGTTTCACCTCTTATTAGTATAATACTAAACTTTTTTTAATTAGTCAAGTTGATTCCGCCAAAAAATGCATTTTTTGGTGGAATTATTATAATACCCGTCAAATTGGCGCGTATTTTTTCAATTCAGACAAAAAATGTGTTTTTTGGCGAAATCAGATTAATTGTCGTCATTTTGTCAGGTATAAAAAAATAGTGGTAAACCACTATTTTAAGAATAATACTAAAGATATTACAAAGAATAGAATTCCTAGGATTAAAGTTATTCTACTTATTACTAGTTCTAATCCTCTTTCTTTTTGGTGTCCAAATAAATTTTCGTTACCACCAGTTATAATTCCACCAGCATCACTAGCTTTATTTCCTTGTAAAAGAACTATAGCTATAAGTAATACAGATATTACAAGTAATATATTTTCTAACATTTTAACACATCCGTTTCATTAATAATCTATCACAAGTTTATGAACTTTGCAATAATTATTTATCTTCTTCCTTTGTTTTTCTAGTTTTTTTCTTTGTTTCTTTGACTTCTTCAGTTTTTTCTTCCTTTTCGATTTCTTCGATTGGTTTAATTTCACCAGTAGCAACTATTGACTCAATTTGTTCTTTAGTAATTGTTTCATATTTCATTAATGCATCACTTAAAGCAAATATTAAATCTTTGTTTTCTCCAATTATTTTCTTAGCTTTTGCATAACAATCTTCGATTATCTTACGAACTTGTTCATCAATTTCTAATGCTACTTGGTCTGAAAAATCTCTTGATTTAGCATAATCTCTTCCTAAAAAGACATTTTCGCTCTTTTCTTCATATTGAACTGGACCTAAGTCACTCATTCCGTATTCAGTTACCATACTTCTTGCAATACGTGTTGCTTTCTTGAAATCATCACTTGCTCCGGTTGAAATTTCATGTAAGAACATTTCTTCACTTACACGTCCACCAAGTAAACCTGTGATTTGTGCAAGCAATTCATCTTTAGTCATTACAGCAATTTTTTCTTCTTTTGGAAGCATCATTGTGTAACCACCTGCCATACCACGTGGAATGATTGTTATTTTATGAACTTCTTGAGCATCTTCAAGTTTTATACCAATTACAGCATGTCCCGCTTCATGAATTGATACAAGTTTCTTTTCTTTATCAGTTATTTTTCTAGTTGTTTTAGCAGGTCCAAGTAAAACTCTGTCTGTTGCTTCATCTATTTCATCCATTGTAATTGCATTTTTATTACGACGAACTGTTAGAAGTGCTGCTTCATTTAGTAAGTTTTCTAGGTCTGCTCCAGAGAAACCTGGTGTACGTAAACTTAAATTACTTAAGTTAACATCTTTACCTAATGTTTTATTTTTAGCATGAACTTTTAATATTTGTTCACGTTCGTTAGCATCTGGAAGACTAACTGTTACTTGTCTATCGAAACGACCTGGACGAAGTAATGCTGGGTCTAAAACATCTGGTCTATTTGTAGCAGCTATAATGATGATACCTTCATTTTCTCCGAAACCATCCATTTCAGTTAGTAATTGATTTAATGTTTGTTCTCTTTCATCATGTCCACCACCAAGGCCTGTTCCTCTTTGACGACCTACAGCATCAATTTCATCTATAAAGATTAAACATGGTGCATTTCTTTTTGCTTCTTTGAACATATCACGAACACGGGATGCACCAACACCTACGAATAATTCTACGAAATCTGAACCACTTATAAAGAAGAATGGTACATTAGCTTCACCAGCAATTGCTTTAGCTAGTAATGTTTTACCTGTTCCTGGAGGGCCTACTAATAAAACACCTTTAGGAATTCTTGCTCCCATTTTTTCAAACTTTTTAGGGTTCTTTAAGAAATCTATTAATTCTTCAACTTCTTCTTTTTCTTCTTTTAAACCAGCTACATCTTTAAAGCTCTTTTTGTCATTTTCATTACTTAAACGGGCTTTACTTTTACCAAAATCCATTGAATTTTTATTTGAATTTGCTAGTTTAGTAAATAGAATATACATAATAACTACCATTAATACTAGAGGTAATACATTTACTAATATATAAAGAAAAATATTTTCTCCTGGATCGGAATTAGTATCATATTCTTTAATTTCATTTGTCTTAATTAATGTTAAAACTGAGTCAAGTTCTGATCCAACTACTTTAGCTTGAAAACTTTCGCTTTTTTTGTAACCGTCTAGTTTACCAGTGATTACATAAATACTTTCATTACTTTTCGGAGTTACTGTTATTTCAGTTACTTTTTTATTTTCAAGTTCTGAAATTAGTTCTCCAGTTTTTAATTCGTGAACTTTCGTACCTTGCAAGTTTAAAACACCGAGTACAATTGCAATTATACCTGCTAGAACTATATAAGGTAATATGTTCTTAAAACTATCATTTTTATTTGTTTTTACATTCATTTAATATATTCACCTTGCCTTACATCTTATTATTATATCATATTTTTGTGATTTGTCTTTAGAAAATTGTGATTTTTTTAAATTTGGCACCCATAAAACTGTATTTTTACTGTCAACTACTATAGGGTAAGTACTTCTTTTATCTTTTGGAACCTTGCTATCTATAAAAATATCACTTATTTTTTTACTACCATTTAAGTTTTTTATTTTCATTTTATCACCTGGTAAAACGCCTCTTATTTTTAATGGAAGAGTTATTTCACTAGTATTAAGATAAATACACGAATTTGAGTTATCACCATCTTGACTATTATAATAAAAAATATAATCTTCTAATTTAATATCCTTATCAAGAACAATTTCATTAAGAACTTTATTTTCTTTTTTCTTAATATAGATTTTACCATAACTATTTACACCCATGTAATTATTATTTAAATCTATAGTTTTATTACTTTGATTATATAATTTCATTAAATTATTCATTTGTTCATCTGAGACATCAAAATAATCTTTTTTTTGAATATCTTTTATTAAAAGTTCTAAACATTTTCTTTTAATAAAATCTATTTCGCTTGATACTTTGTTTATAACTATGGAGTTATCAACAATAAATTTTTTGTCTTTAATATAAGTATTAACAAAATTATCATATTCTATAAGTTCTTTAGAAAATTTTAAATATTTTTCATGAACTTTAGGATTTTCTTTCTTTAAAAAAGGTAAAACTATGTGTCTATATCTATTTCTAGTGTGTTTAAGTTCTTCATTAGTTTTATCTAGTCTATATGGAACATTATTTTCTTTTAAATAGTTTATAATTTCATCTTTTGTAACACTTAAAAGTGGCCTTAGTGTTTTATAGTTTTCATTCTGAGATATTTCCTTAATCCCAATATATCCACTTAGGTTACTACCTCTAGTTAAACGCATTAAAATAGTTTCGATTAAATCATCACCATGGTGAGCTGTAAGAAGCGCACTAGCTTGATATTTTTTTATAATTTCATTAAAAAAGTTATATCTTCTCTTGCGGGCATCTTCTTCGGTAAAGTTCCCATTTATATAGTCTGTTATTTCAAGAAGTTCAAAAGTTATGTTATTCTCTTTTGCATAGTTTTCTACCATCTTAGCTTCTTCTTCACTTTCACTTCTTAATTTATGATTGACATGAGCAACGATTATATTTAGATTTAATTCATCTTTTAATTTTGTTACTAAATCAAGAAGACACATTGAGTCAGGGCCACCACTACAAGCTACAACTATAGATGCGTTTTTATCTAAATTTTCTTTTAAAAAATCAATAACCTTTTTCATCGCAACTCCTTTAAATTATATATAAGCATATCTTTTATATTGCCATCAAGTATTTTTTCTGGTTCATTACTTTGATAGTTACTTCGATGGTCTTTGACCATTTTATATGGTTCTAAAATATAACTTCTTATTTGACTTCCAAAGTTAATACTAGAAGTTTCTCCTTTTAAAGCATTTAATTTTGCTTGTTCTTTTTCAAATTCCAGCATATACAATTTATTTTTTAACATTTTTATGGCTTGTTCTTTGTTATTTAGCTGACTTCTTTCATTTTGACAAGTAACTACTGTTTTTGTTGGTAAATGTGTTATACGTACCGCTGAGTTACTAGTGTTTACTGATTGGCCTCCAGCTCCACTTGAGTGATAAACATCTATTTTCAAATCTTCTTCTTTAATTTCAATGTTTATTTCTTTCTTGATTTCTGGCATAATGCTAACAGATGCAAATGAGGTGTGTCTACGAGCTCCGGCATCAAACGGGGAAATTCTAACTAAGCGATGCACTCCATCTTCTTTTTTTAAGTATCCATAAGCGTAGTCTCCACTTATTTTAAGAGTTATGCTTTTTATTCCTGCTTCATCACCTTTTTGCTCATCAACAATTTCCCATTTGTAACCTTCTTTTTCGCAAAATCTTTCATACATTCTAGCTAGCATTGATGCCCAATCACATGACTCTGTTCCACCTGCTCCAGGATGAATTTCTAAATATGCATTTAAAATATCAAATTCACCACTTAAGGTAACGGATGTTTCTAACTCATTAATTTCATTTTCAAGTGTTAACAACTCATCACTTATTAACATGATTATTTCATCTTCATTTTCTTTAAGAAGTTCCAAATTATCATTAATGGATTTTTTTAAATTATTATATAATGTAACTTCTTTTTTTAAATTAGATAATCTTTTGTTGATATCATTTGCTTTATCAACATTTTGCCAGAAGTCATCGGCTTTTTGTAAATCTTCTAATTTTTTTATTTCTTCTTCCTTTTTAGGTAAGTCAAAGATACCTCCCTACAGAAGCTAATTTTTCTTTATATTCATTTAATTTTGTTTGTAATTCTTCTTTCATTGAAATTTTCCTTTCAATGTTTATTTTACCATATTTTATATAATTATTCTAGTTATTGGAACAAAAAAAACTAAGTAACTTTTTGCTGCTTAGTTTAATTGGCTTTACTCATTTTTTATTCCCCACCAGATTTCGAAGAGCCTCTTTCTTAGTAGTTACTATTTATCATATTTTCTTGGAAGTATTCTTTGTTTAGATTATCTACTATTTTATTTTTTTCTTCAAGCATTTCATAATGCATGACAATATCTCTGTCATAATATGTGATGCGTCCACTTGGAAGAAGGAGCATTCTATTTATATTTAAATTATCAACAAAATCTAAGTTGTGAGAAACTACGAGCATTGTTCCTTTGTAGTTTTTAAATGTTTCTGATATTATTAATTGAGTCATAGGATCTAAATGGTTTGTGGGTTCATCTAAAAGTAAGGTATTGGCACCAGTTAAAGATATTTTAGCTAAAGCTACTCTGCTTCGTTCCCCTGGAGATAAAACTTCTACTTTCTTGAAAATATCATCACCAGAAAATAAGAAACTACCTAACATTCTTCTTATTTCATAATCGGCTAAGCCAAAGTTTGCAAAGTTTTCTAATATTGTCTTGTTATTATCAAGAATTTCATGTTCTTGTGCATAATATGCTATATCAGTTTTATCTGTTATTTCAATACTGCCTTCAATCGGAGTTAAATATCCCATTATTAAACGAAGTAATGTTGTTTTACCTATACCATTTTCACCAACTACTAAGAGTTTTTCTCCACGTGTTAAATCAAAATTTAAATTTTCATATAATAAATTTTCTTCATCATAACCAAATGTTAAATTATTGCATTTAATTGGAATGCTATAGCTTGGTCTATTTATTTTCATATTAAATTTAGTATATTTATTTTTCTTCTCAAGTTCTATCTTTTGAGTTTCAAGCTTTTCTAATTTTTTTATTCTATCTTTAGCAATATTAGCTTTCTTTTCATTACCACGAATATATTTTGCTATTATACCTTTAAGTTTTTCTTCTTCTCTTTGTTGCTTTTCATATAACCTTTGTTTAGCTAAATCTCTTTCACTTTTAATTTTCATGTATTTTTCGTAATTTCCATTGTAAATTTCTATATTATGTTTCATTTTATCTACATATAGTGTCTTTTTAGTAACTGCATTTAAAAATTCTACATCGTGAGATATAACTAAAATTATCCCATGATAGTTTTTAAGATAATTAATTATATAATCTTTAGTGTCTAAATCTAAGTGGTTTGTGGGTTCGTCTAGAAGCATTATTTCAGGATTTGAATATAAAAGTTTAGCAAATGCAACTTTTGATTTTTGACCTCCGGAGATGTTTTTTAGCTTTAAATCAAGTAAATTATCATCTATTTGCATACCACTTATAATCTTTAAAAGAATGCTTTCTGCATTGTATTCATCATAATATTCTAAAAGTTCGTTTATTCTATTTATCTTTTTATAATATTTTTTTAATTCATATTCATTTTGAGTATTTGCTATTATATCATAAAGGTTAGTTAATTCTTCTTTTAATTTTTTGATAGGCCTTCCTTCAAGCAAATAATCAAATACTGTTTCATCTTCACTTGATGCATCTTCCATGATTACTTGGGGTAAATAACCTAAATTTATTTTGGTATCTAATGTTATGTTTCCAGAGTCTGGTGTTAGGTTGCCTAAAAGTATATTAAATAATGTTGATTTGCCTGCTCCATTTACACCAATAATACCTACTTTATCATTGTTATTTATTTGAAATGATACATTATCAAATATAACTTGAGTACCAAAAGACATACATAAATTTTCTATTTTCAAAGGTATCACTTCCTTACTCAAAAATTATAGAAGATTAACACCTTCAAGTCAATCATAATGATGATAAATTGAAAAAGAATTGGTGTATTATTCACCAGATTCTTGAATTAGTTTTTTCAATTTATTTATTTGTCTATTTAAAAGAGTACATAATCTATTTATTCTTGTGTCAGAATATTTGGTTAAATGTTGATAACTATGAAGAGTATCATCAAACTACTTTGGAAGGTCATCTAACTTTTGTATATCAATTCTTCTTATATTTTTTACTACTTTTCAAAAAGCTTAGCTTCGTAGAATAATCTTCCTTCACCTGAGATATGCATCTCTTCTTCATCTTTTTTTAACATTTCATCTGTCGTATTATTTGGAGTTTTTAGCGATTCTTCTTTTACAATGTTATTACTATTTTTAGAAAGAGAAGCTTCTAAGAGTTCACTATAATCAAAGTCATTATCAAAAAAGTTTATATCATCATAATTTACTTTTAAACCATAGGTTTTTAGCCAATATTGGTCTTAAAGAGATAAACCAAAAGCTTTATCTAAGAGTTCTGTCGGAGTTGATATATTCAATCTATGAATAAGTATATCAAGTTTATCTCTCCATGATGAAATTTTTCTTCCTTTAAACCAATTTGAAAGATTAATTTCCATTTCTAGTTCTTAATTTATCTATAAACTCTTTTTCAAATCGCTGTTATTATAAGTGTTAAAATGAACTTCTAAAAAACTATTTAAATTAGTTAATATTTCTGAAACACTTTATAAATATATATAAGAATATACAAAAAAATACATATCTTTTGAAGTGATATGTATTTTTATTTTACTTTTCTGTTTCTTTTAAAGTGTCATTTAAAAGCTTATTTAAAGCTTCATTACCTTTTTCTGTTAGATGAATACCATCTGCCATTAAATAATCTTTATTTTTTTGAATTTTGTTATAAAAATTAATTATTGTTACATTTTCATAATTTCCTAGACTATCTAGAGGTTTACCACTTGAAACTAAATATATTTTACTATCTTTGCATGATTCTATAAGTTCTTGATATTCTTTTGTGGAAATAACTGTTGAGTTATCGAATGCTATTACTATTTTTTTAGATAATGTATTTTCACTTATACTTTTTTCTATACTTTCTTTTAAAGATTTATAACTAAAATCTTTGTTAACTATAAACTTAGCGTCGGCATAATTTGTTTGAAGAGTTTCAAAGTTATAAAATAGAATATCATTACCATAGAAAGCCATTTTATTTCTTAATTCTTCTTGATGAGCTTTGATTAGTTCCGCTTTTTTATTTTTAAATTCTTCTTTGTAGACATTTAATATAGCATTATATACAATATTTGTATATTCTTTTCTACCTGTTGGAGGTAAATGAATACCATCAGCATAGAACCAATCTTTGTGGCCTTCGGATAGGCTATACCAATCAATAATATGAAGATTGTTATATTTTGTAGCCAGTTCTTTTAAGCTATCATTAACTTTAGTATAATTTGTGGTATTAATCCAGAAAACAGTTCTATCACTTAGTAGATCCATTAAGCTTTCTTTACAGCTATTTTTACAATCACCATTAGTTCCTAGGTGGATAACTACAGGGTTACCAAGTTTTTTACTTTCTTTTAATTCTTTAATTATAGTATAACCTACATAAGTTGAACGTGACTCTTTTGAATCAAAATAACTGTTTGGAAACATTGCTTTTAAATTGTTCATGGCTCCGAGCATAACTGAGTCGCCGATGAATGTTACTGGCAATTCTTTAACCATTTGCTCATAGTTGCTTGTATCATCTAATTTTTCAAGTTCTTTTGTCCAATCTTCTTCATCTTGTTTTTCTTGTAGTTTATATTCTTTTTGTTTTTCTAACATTATTTTTTCGTTTTCTGCTAGTTCTAGTTCTAATTGTTTCATTTCTTTTTCATGTGATTTTGCTGTGATGTATTTGAAAGCACCGAAGCTTGATAATGCTAAAACAATTACTATTAATATTACTCTTAATTTTTTCATCTTTTCTCCTTTATTTGTTACTATATGTAATATGTATGAAAGTATTAGTACAAATATTATAATTAATGGGGTTTTTAAATAATGGTTTATATTAATGTATTGGAATAAAAATATAATTGGATATTGTACTAAATATATCTCATAACTAATATTAGCAAAGAATTTTAATACTTTATCCGTTTTAGTTAGTTCTTTTTTATCAATTGTTCCATAATCTATTAAACGGCATGAAATAATAGTTATTAAAATCATACTTAAAGCAAATAGTTTTGATGTTGATGGAATAAAGATACATGCTAGTATTAAAATAAGTGTGTATAATGCAAATATTACTTTGCGTAATGGTTTTGTTTTTACATACCTTGGAACAAGTAAACCATAATATGAATGGTAAAAACCTAAACATAAACCTAATAATAGTGCATAACTTCTGGCAAAAGTATTATAGTAAGCACTCATTAAATTTGTACTTTTTGAACACATAAAAAAATATATAATGCTTATTATTGATAAAGCTAAAGCTATAATACAAGGTAATTTTTTGTTTACTTTATCCCCAAGTTTTTTTAGACCTTTAAAAATAAACGGAAACACTAAATCAAATTGAAAAAGTATTGCTATATACCATAAATGCATAAATGGTGAGTCAACATGTCTTGCAAAATAATCTAAGTTAGCACTTATTTGCCAAAAGTTGTTATATCCAAGTAATACGGATGTTGTTTCAGCTTTTAAGCTTAACCAATAAATATTTTTAAATAAAGATACTACACCTACAGAAATAAAAACTACAATTAATAAAGGAATATATAACTTTATAAATCTATTTTTGTAATATTCTTTTAATGAAAAATTTTCTTTTTTAAATGCTGATTTACATGATAAGTATCCACTTAAAACAAAGAAAGTACATACAGCTAAGTAACCTCCTTTTAATATGCCTAAGTGATAGAATAATACAGCTATACAAGATATAACTCTTATTATATTTAAATTTTTATAATATTCTTTATTTTGAACTTTCTTTTTTATCATTGTAACACCTCGTTAATATCATAATTAACAGAGATATTATACCATGAAAAAAAGTATCCTAAAAGCTTTTTTATATTTTTTGCTTGATATTTCTTATACTTGACACTCCAACTTAAATTTAGCTTAAACTCTAGGATACTTTTAACAAAAAATTTTTAGTCTTCTATGTCTGGCACTATAATATTAATATCTTTTAATTTAGATAAAAAAGATAAGATTATATTATTATTTTAAAAAGTTATTATTTTGTACGCATGTCCAGTTTTCATTAATATACAAAAAAATGTTAATAACAATTAGGTTATCAACACATTTATTATTTTAATCTTTCTAATCTTGCATCTTTTGAAATCAATTCTTTCATTACTTCTATAAATCTTTCATTAGAAATGTTTACTAATAATTTTCTTATTTCATCTTCAGTTAAATGAGATATGAAATCAATTATATAATTGTACTCCATTTCAAATAGTAATTTTTCCTTGTATTTTTGAATATTTTCTTGCCAAAATGATGTTTGTTTTAATACGCTTTCGTATGTACTAATTATAAATATTAAATACTCTTTTAATTTATTTTTTAATTTTAAATCTCTGATGCTAATTTCTAAATTAACATTTTCTAATGATAATCCTGATGTTTCGTAAAAATCATTATTTTTAGAAAATGAAAAATTAATGGATATTGAATACTCATTCACATTAAAGCTATATACTATTGGAAAATTTGTGAGTATATAATCTATTAACTTTTTTAAAGTATTGGTGTCTAAGAAAACATCTGTTAAAATTTCACCTTTTGGCACACTTTGTTTAAAACTTTCAGTTCCATCTAAAATATTAATAAATGTATATAGCATGTTGTCATTTTCAACTAGATTGATTTCTATATCTGTCGATGGTCTTTTAAAACTCGGAGTCTGTAAGTCTATTCTTGGTGTTTTAACTGGGTGTAATTCATTTATTAGTTTAATTATTCTTCCTATGACTTCCTTTTCATCTGTTATTTCCATTACCAAAACCTCCGATAATTATTATTTTGTTAATCTTCTTTCTAATTGTTGAAAACTTTGATTGTGATTTATATATGATTGTAATGCACTTACGATGGCACTGCTATCAAATATATCTCTTTTATAAAATCCATTTGTTAAATAACCTGATATACCATTTGCTTTTTTGTTTTCACTATTTTCTATGATTGATTCAATTACTTTATTTAATGATTTGCCGTCACTTACCCAGTCAAACATTGCCTTAGAAATTTGTAATCCCTGAGATTTTCCGATAAATTCATTATTTTTATTATCTATGATTGAGACATAAGTTACAATAAAATATGTGTTATTAACTTGTTCATAGCCTCCTTCAATGCTAATAAGCAAGTCAAAATCAATGTTGTTTTCTTGACAGTATTTATATAAATTTTTATTTCTGTTTTGAGCTCCGATTAGAGTTTCTTCATTAATTGGTTTTGAACTAACTTGTGATGGAACATCTATTGGTGTTATTTTTATATCATTATATCCGATAGATTGCATTGCTAATTTTATTGCATTTGCTTTTGAAGGATTTTTAGAGCCTAATAAGATTTTCATTTTACACCTCACTATTTATTTTCTATTTCTTTTGTTTCAATTAATAACTTATCAAAGTCTGAAACATAATTTTTATCTTGTATAATTCTATATTTTTCATATTCATTAATTGCTTTTTCTATAGCTCTTTTGTGTGATATTTTTCCTTTATTTTCTAAAACTTCGTAATGTAATAATGTTAGTGCATTTTCCACTTCTTTTTTCCAATCATTCATATACATTGGAATGTTTCTTTCTGCATTATTTTCCGCTATATCCAAAAATATATTTACTAAATTGTTTAAATTTTTAATTTCTTTTTCATCTAAATAATTTTTGGCAATTATCACATCTGATTTTAATATCTTGCCATCTGGAGATTTGTCCCATGTAGTTAATCCCATATTATCCTTATTTGCATCAGCTCTGCTATAAACTATTTCTCTGCAGTTTGGCCAGTTATGGCAAAATGGAATTTATTTTGAATTGTTTTATAAAACGTTGTTGCTTCTTCAGTTTCTTTATTATAATCAATTGAACATTCTGCAAATATGTCTGTTATTTTTTGATAAAACATTCTTTCACTCGCACGAATTAATTTTATTCTTTCTAACAATCTTTTGAAATATTCTTGGTCAGCTTTTCTCGCCTTCATAAATCTTTCATCATTTAAAGCAAATCCTTGAACCATGTAATCTTTAATTATTTTATTTGCCCAAGTTCTAAATTTAATTGCTTTTTTGGAATTTACTCTGAAGCCTATGGAAATAATCATATCAAGATTGTAATATTTTGTATTATATGTTTGCTTACCATTATTACCCATATGTGCAATTTTTGCACATGTGATATTTTCGCTTAGTTCTTCTTCTTTATAAATGTTACTAATGTGTCTGATAATACCGCTTCTATCAACATTAAAAAGTGATGCAATAGCTTCCGTATTTAACCAAACATCTTCTTTTTCAAGTAATACTTCAATTTTGATATTTCCTTCTTCATCATTGTAGAATATAATGTTTTTTTCTGTTCCAATTAATTTATTATTCATATTTCCCCCTTGGCCAATTTTTCATCAATTTAATTATAACATTAATTTCTTTTAGCCACAATATAATTTAACTTAAAAGCAAAAAATGTTGATAATTAAATAGTTACCAACGATAACCATGACTTTCATATTTTGCTATTTTGCATAATAATTATAATTTTTCTTCATTATCTATATATGACACACTAAATTTTACACCTTTTAAGTTATTATTTATGGCTTTTTTTTCAAACCTTATCATATCGGTTGGCAAGTTGTTAATATCTGACCAGATTAACTATCTACATTTTTCTGATTCATTAATAACTATTTTCCCATCAAATTTACTTATTTCAAAATATACATCATAGTATGATGGCAATGACTCGTTTTTTCTATTAACCGCGAATGTATCAGTTATGTCATCAAGATTAATTATAATATTTAGCTCTTCTTTTGCTTCACGCACTAATGCTTCGTAGGCATTTTCTCCTTCATCTATGTGACCAGCGGGTAAAGCTAAAAATCCTGACCATAATTTTGTTCCTTGTCTTCTTTGTAAAAGTACTTGGTCTTTTTCATGTTTAATTATTATGTAAATCGATGATAAAAACTTTTCTCTTTCTTTTTTCACTTGTTACTCCTTATTTTTTATTTCAAAAGAGATAACGTTTTCTTTGTTATCTCTTTTAAATATTTTATTGTTTTATTTGCCACAGCAATTTTTATATTTTTTACCACTGCCGCAAGAACTATTTTTTCTAGTATTTATAGTATTTATTATATTATCATAACTATTGTTATTTCTTTATTTACTAGACTAATAACAGTTTTTATTTATGGTATTATTGGTACTATTAGTATTATCTTTTTTTGTGATTTACAAACAAATTACAAACATTGTTTGCATTTGCTTAATCACATTATATAATAATAAACATTAATAGTAAAATGTACAAAACATAAATTTGCAGTTTTGTTATAAAACAATGTGGTTCATCTACATTTAACTAATATTATTATACACTTTTTTCAAAGAAAAAACAATGCTATACCTCGTATTTGATTATTTTATTTATAACATCAGAGTTCATAACATTGTCAAAAATAACAGTTGCTTCTTTTCTCGAATCATTAGTGCTTGATATGTAATAGTTTTCAGTGGTTTCAACATTATTGTGTCCTAATATATCAGCAACATCTCGTAATTCTGTTCCATTCTTTAATATCGTCGTAGCATAACTTCCTCTTAAATCGTAAAATCTACATTTTGTTATTCCTAATTCATTATGTATAATTTTAAAAGGATAATTTATTAAATCAGTTCCAACATAAGTTCCATCTTCCTTAACAAAAACTAAATCAATTTTTTGGGAGTTTATATCACTTAAACTACTTTTAACAATTCTTTGTTCAATTTTTTTACCATACTCGTTTACAACATCCTCTATATGATAATAATTATAATTTAAACCACTTATTTTTTTTATATAGTCTTGCCTTTTCTTAAAATTTATTAGAGCATTACATAAAGTTTCACTCATATGTATTTTTCTTTTTCCTTTAAAAGTTTTAGTTGTTCCTATATACCATCTACCTTTTATATCTTTTGGCTTATCATAGATACTATGTTTAACATCAATTATTTTATTTTCAAAATCAATATCATCCCAAGTTAATGCAAATACTTCTCCTGTTCTCATACCGGTAAAACAAGATGTTAAAAAGGCACAAGTAAATGGACTATTATCTTTAAATCTTTCAAGTATTCTTTCTATTTCTTCCTTTGAATATAAATGTTTAATATCTTCTTCATATTTATCCATCTTTGGTAATCTTAATTGTATAGCAGGATCATATTTTATAAGACCATATTTAGTACAAGCATCACGAAAAGATCCTTTTACTACTTTTAATATATTTTTAAAATATGATCTTGAAAAATCGTACTCCTCACATAAATTACTAATATATGTATTTAGTCCTACACTTGTTATAGTTGAAAGCTTATACATTCCAATTTTTGGCTTTATATATTTATTTATTAGTGATTTGTAAGATTGTATTGTATTATATTTAAGATTAACCTTACAATAATTTTCTAACCAATAATCTAAATAATCACTATAAGATATATTACATTCCTTAAAAGGTACACCAGCTGTTTTATATTCATTATATGCTTTATTACCTGCTTCAATAGCTTCTGACTTAGTTCTAAATCCTGATTTGTTTATATATTTTCTTTTACCATTAACAGGTGCAATAGCAAACTGATATTGATATACCTTCCCTCTTTTCTGTATATATACATTACCCATTTATTACTTGATTTTTATAGATAAATCCAAATTATCAACATTTGATAAATTAGAAAAATCTTTTCCCTCATTTTCTTTTAAAAAGTTTTCTAATGAAGTTTTTAAAACTTTAACACTACCCAACTTAATAGCTGGTAAGTATCCTTTTTCTATCAAACTATAAACATAATTAGGGCTAGTATGTAATATTTTTGCAACTTCTTTAACACTATAAATTAACATATTTTCCATTTTAAGCTCCTTTAATTTTTCTTCTTATTTTTTTAATTTTAACTTTTAAATCTTTTTTAACATAAGGCATATCAAGTAATTTAGTTTCATTAATAATGTAATCTAATTGTTCCATCACTCCTTTTTTATCTTTACCATCTAAATCAAAGACATATTTTTTTATTACTATAACCTTATATCTTTCCATTATTAACCTTTACTAACATTTCTTTATTATTTATTTCAATTACATAATAATACTTAGTAATATTATTTATATCTATATCCTTTAAATCAGAGTTAAATAACTCCCTTGCTTTATTCATAGCATCTTTCTTATTTTTAGCACTTACTACTATTTCATTTTCACTTACTTTTTTAAATTTTATATTATATTCTTTTTCTTTCATTTTTATCTTTCCTTTCTTATTTATGTATTAGAATTATACTCACTCCCCTAATACAGGGACTTAACAAACGACTAATTGCTAATTAGTTCCATAGGAATTTCACCTCTCTGTGGTTCTCACAGAGTTGAGCCCATTGATTGAGTCTGTGGCTACTCAAAAGTATCATTATACTCATTACTTGTTATCGCAGTATTAAGAGCAACTTAATATTTATAGTCAAGTATTTACCGACAAGCGTACTTACTAATGTGCTAACCGTTTTCAGTTATAATGAGAATGTATTTGTTAAGTGATTAACCAAATTGTCAAAGATCAATTAGTTTCAAAAAATGAAACAAGTGAGAAAGAATAATATTTACTCCTCTCACTTGTTTGGCACTTTATAAGCAAAAAGTTAAGTCTAAATTTTAATTTTTTTAGAAATTTTTTCAAGAGCTATATCAATAGAGTATTTTACTGCCACTTTTGAGCAGTTTTCTTCACTAGCTATTTCCTCATAAGTTTTATTCTCAAAGAAATATTTTTGTATTCTTCTTTTCTGAATATCATTTAATTCGTTTATAGCACTTTTTAAGTCCTCGCTTAATAATTTATTCTCTACTTCATCTTCAACTGAAATAGAGGCATTTATTGACTTGTGAAAGAGTGTTTCCTCATATACTTCATTTCTTTCAATATATTTTTTGATTTTATGAATTTGTGAAATATCTTCAAGTTCAAATCTATCAAATGCTTCATATACTTTCTCTGATACTTCTACTCTATGAATAATATTTTTTGTATCCCTAAACTCTACTATATAAGTATTTGTTTCTTCATCAATATCCAATGTATATGGATTATATTTATCTTTATTTCTATTTAAATGCTTTTGCATTTCTATCCTCCTATCAATTCAGTTTTTTTAAAATCTAAATTGATATGGAGGACCACGAATAAAATGATTAACTTTGATCAAACAAAAAAAGATGTCAAAAATATCCCGTCCGTGAATATCTTTGACATCCATTTTTATTATAAAATCTAGTTTTTTTACTGCAACAATTTCACAATATTGCCTCATAGCACCACCACTCTTTAAACAATGCTTAATTACTAATTTCATAAGCAATTAGAGGTGGTACTTCCTGCATTCCTGTATAACTTTCCTACTTATAACATAATTAAGATTGCACTTATTTTTCTACATATTTTTCACACTTTCTAAAAGAATAAGCAGTAATAACCTTTGTCATTACTGCTTATAGATTTTCTTTTAATTTAACTTATTATTTAATTAGTTAAGTTTAGTTTTTAATTCAGTTCCTGCTTTAAAACTAACTGACTTACTAGCTGCAATTTTAATTTTTTCTCCTGTTTGCGGATTTCTTCCTTCTCTTGCTGATCTTTCAGAAATCTTAAATACACCAAATCCTGATACAGAAATTTTTTCACCTTTTGCTAATTCATCTTTAAATAAATCAAAAGTTGCATTAAAAACTTTTTCACAATCTGCTTTTGTTAATCCTGTTTTATTTGCTAAAACTTCTATCATTTCTGATTTTTTCATTCTATCTTACCTCCTAACCTACAATTTAATTATATCACAATAATTTAGTTTTCCTATTATTTTATAACAAGATTCATAAAAAAAGTATTAAAACAAATGAAATACTGTAATTTTGGTGTTATAATGGAATTGGCACATAAAAAAAGAATACTATTAGCATTCTTATCGTCTAGGTATTCGGTGATTAGTTACGGTTGGTCTTTCTATAAATAAATCTTCAATAGAAACACCAAGAGTATCAGCAATATGACCTATATAATCAATCCTCGTATTTCTTTTAGCATTTTCTAAACCAGAAACATAAGTAGGAGTTGTCCCAAGTTCATCGGCAAAATCTTCTTGTGACCAATTCTTCTTAATTCTAAAATAGACAATATTATTTGATAGAATCTTACGAGCATGATTTTCATAATAATTTTTGCTCTTAATAATCATCACTTCCTCGCTCTTAACTTACTACTATTGTAATAAGTTATGTAATATTTAACCATACCAACTATGTAGTAAGACACGGCTAATATATTATAATATATAGAGTGAAAAAAGACGGAATATGTGTGAGAAAGTAGGTAATAAAGAAAAAGGAGCTAATGATAAAAAATGAAAACTGAAACTTATAATGAAGCAGTAAATGAAACAATTACTTTTTTTGATAAAAAAGTAAACAATGTAATAGATATATTATACAATTATAGTCTATTAAATAATCTTCCAAGCTATACAAAACTTGATAAAAATATACAGAAACAAGTAATTGAAAATACAATTAACTATTATCTAACTAAAATTAAAGAACTTAATAAAGATAATATTGAAAAGAAATATTATGATATTCAAGAAATTACAGATTATTTTAGTTATTCTTTTAACAAAAATATTGATAAAAAAGAAACAGATAGATTTTGTGTTATTGAAGATAATGGAGAATGTATTGCTGATGATTTAATAGTAAAACTATTTATGAACGAAGATAGAATATTAAACACCCCAGTTAAATATGATACTTTAAAGCAATATTGTATTTCAAACCTAATAAGTGATGAAGATGTTGATAAAGCATTTTTATGGATTATTTTAAAATTATCAGTTACATACAATTTTATGACAAATAAATTAACTGATTAAATTATGTAGTAGTATGTAGTAAATTAGCAGTAAAAAAATCCTACTTTCTAAAAAAAATTAAGGAGAGCAAACAAGCTCTCCTTTTAGTATGCAGGTATTACTATATTCAAATATGAATTTACTATATATAATTAATTTCAATAGATAGTAAATTCAACTGCTATATTAAAAGATTTGTATTTTCCCTCTTCATATTCATAATCAATTCCTTTTATAATTCTGTAAGTCCCTTTTGCAAGTTTACCATATCCATTTTCCCAATTAATTTCAATTTCTTTATTTTCTCTTGCCGAAAGTTGAAAAGCAGGCATAGTAAAATTCAATTCCACATTTATTTTATGCCATTCTCCATCTTTTTTAATCTCTATTTCATAAGGATTTCCATATTGGAAATTTTTATCACTATTATTAGTTAAAACTAGAGTTGCACTTTTATTTGTTAATGTTCCTTCTTTAATAGTCATTATAACATCATTTTGTGAAATTTTAATATCAGACTTATTTCCTATATCAAATTCATTTTTTTGCTTTCCACAACCAGTCATTCCCAATACCATAACCCCACATAATAAAATAGTTAAAATTGTTTTTTTCATAATCAATCCTCCATTTCAACAAATTACTATTTATCTGTCACTTCTATATATAATTATACCATACTTTCTTTATTTTCTCTAACAAAGTGTATATATGTGTGCTAACAAAAAAGGTTTTAGGGTTTCCCTAACTATCAGCAAATGTTAGGAGGACATTTGCAGTGCTGGCTAAGACATAAGTCTTAGTCTACACCAAGACTTCCTTTTCATCTTTCTTTAACTTGATACTTACTTTTCCAGTTTATATTTTTTAAATTACATAAAAAATCATTATAATCTTTTCCACTTTCTGCTGGAGCATCAATTATTTTATAACTATCTGATAAAGAATATTCTAATGCTTTAGTTGCTAATCTTCCTGCATTATCATTATCAAAATGCACTATAATTGTATCTATATTTTGATTATTTTTTAAATAAGTTGTTATTGTTTTAGCCACTTTACTACCTATTACATCTTTTGAAGTTTGATAAACTCCTGCTAGAGATAATAAATTTTCTTCATCCCATTTTTCATTTTTCATTTCTTTTATTGTCGCATAAGATAATAAATCAATAGCACTTTCAAATATATGAACTTCATTATTTGGAATAACTGCCTTTAATTTAAAAGAAAATGCTTTATCACTACCATAAGCATCGCACATATATCTACTTGCATTTGTTCCTCTAACTCCTGCATATCTAGGATTATTTTCTTCATCAAATCCTACAAAAACTACATTGTTATGTGGATAAGTTTGATAAATATAACCTTTATTTATACATTCTTCTACTATAGTTTTACTTATTCCTCTATCAGTCAAATAAGTAATTACTCTATCATTATATTTAGATTTATTCGGTAGAACTAACTTTTTTATCTTTTCTTTTTCAGTCAGTTGTATCTTTGGTATGTATTTTTTCTCTATTCCTTTTTGGTTAATTAAGTGTTCTACTGCTTCAGTAAATGAATATTCTTCTACTTGTATTAAATATTCTAGTGCTGTAATCCCTCCAATTCCTCTTGAAAACCAGTACCATTTACCATTACTTATCTTTAAACTATCATGTGTTCTTGTGTGATATGTACCTCTTGATTCATATACTAATTCATCTGGATTTTTATTTTGCAAATAAGATAATACATCTATTTCTTTTGCTTTATCTATCTGTTCTTGAGTAAAGTATGCCATTATCTTTCCTCTTTATCTTTTTGCTTTTTCTCTCTTGTTATAGTTTCTTTTAAAATAGGTAATATCTTTTCTTCAATATTATTATAAAAATTACTATTAAAGGTATTTATATCTACTAAATATTTTAATTGTTCGTTATCTTTAACATCATTAAGAAAGTCATATAAATATCTTGTTCCACCACTATCAAGTATTTCTTTAACTAATAATGGACTTAAAGTTTCATACTTTCCTAGTCCATATTTTTGTTTTAAATGATAACAAAAATCATAATTATTTAGTTCTTCTAATGTGTCACTAATTATAATATACTTATTATCATCTTTACAATTTAATAACTGCTTATCAACATATTCCCTACATAGTTCATTTATATCTTCTTGTACTAATTCTTCCACTTCCTTATGAATATCAAAATCATATTCAAGCCAAGATTCATATAAGTATTTTAATGTATTATTTCTTTCAAGAAGTGCTTTAATTTCATATCTATCAAGAATATCATTACCGACATATAAATCTTTAATTTCCTGCTTTAAAGTTATTTCATAAGTTTTATTTATAATACTTAAAGAATCTAATTTTATTATTTCTTGAATAAATTCATTATATTCTTTTTCTAATTTATTATTTAATTCATCTAATAATGTTTTATTTGATTTCACTTTCTTCCTCCAATCTAAAAAGATATTAACTTTTATTGTCAATATCTTTATCAAAATAATCCATTCTATTTAATGTATATAACATTTCATATTGTCCTTTAAAAAACATTTCTTCTAGTTCTATATACTTTTGATTTAAAAGATTTTTTAGTATTTCTATTAAAGCTAGACATTCTTTACTATTTAAGTTATTAGGATTTGTACTTTCAAGTATCTTATTTACATTAGGATATTTTTTTAAAAGTTGTTGATTATTCATTTCTAATTTAGAATATACTTTATTTTTCTTTTGTAAATCTAACTGCATATCAGAAACAAAATATCCAAAAGTTTCATAACTTGTCTTAAAAAAACTATTTATCTTTTTCATTTTTGTCATTCATATCCTTAATTATCGCAACAAAAGGAACACCTAAAGCCCAAGCTATCTTATCAATAGTATCAATAGGAGGATTAGCTTTTAACTCTCCATTTTCTAACTTTTTAATATATTGTCCCTTTTTACCAAGATATGATGCTAATTCTTCTTCATTCATTCCTCTTATAGTTCTGTAATATCTAACATTATATGAAATTATCTTTTTTAATTCTGCATTTGCTTTTGCAACTCTTTTGTTTCTTTCTTTAACTCTCTCTACATCCACAATACTTCCACCTTTCATAAAGCATTATAAAACTATAAAGAGCATTTAACAAATGTACAAATTATCTTTCGTAGCTGTTTTTATACATTTGCCTATTTTGCTCTACTTCTTCTACATCATCATCTAATATTTCGTTAGTTTTCTCATTCATATTTAATAATCTATTAACCTCATTTAATCTTTTTTGTTTTTCTTTTAACTCTTCTTCTTGATTAAATGAATTACCAAACTCTAATTTTGCTTTTTCAAGTTGAGTTTTTATTGTTTCAAGTTCTGTTTGCGAGTCTAACAAATGACTTGATATATTATCTAGTGCATTATCAATTCTTGTAATATTTCCAAGTTCACTATTTCCTAGATTAACAATAGTAATAGAATTTCTCTTTAAAATTAAGTTATACTCTTTCATAAATGCAAAGAACTTTAACTCCATTTTAAATCCTTTATACTCTCCTATCTCTTTTGTTTCATCACTTATAATGCTTTTACATTCATCAATTATCTTCGCACCAGCATCTTGTTTTTCAGAATATGTTATCCCATTGATAGTCATACCAGTAAAACTATCTTCATTACTATAATTATCACCTAAATATTCAATATCAGTTTTATAATTTTCAATATTTTTTTCTAATTCTTTTATTCTATTAGGATACTTCTTTTTAATTTTATCTTCTAAATCATATTGTTCATTTAGATAGCTTTGTTTTAAAAGTTTTAATTTTGATACTTGAGTATCTAATTCAGTTTTTTCAATTATCAATGGATTACCAGCTGCAAGTGCTTTTATTTCTGCATAAGAAAGTGCTACTTCATCTATATCTTCAGCACTTCTAACAGGTGTTTTAGATGTCATTATTTGAGATATGAACTTCTGTTTATTCTCTACTAATTGATAAAGGTAAGCATCAAATGTCTTTTCTGTTACATATCTATAAATATATACTTCTTTATTTTGGTTTCCTTGTCTTATAATTCTTCCACTTCTTTGTATTAAATCACTAGGTCGCCACGGACAATCTAAATCATGAAGTGCTATTAGTCTATCTTGGCAGTTTGTTCCAGCACCCATTTTAACGGTGCTACCCATTAAAACTCTTACTTGTCCTGCTCTTACTTTTGCAAATAGTGCTTGTTTTTGTAATTCTGTATTAGCATTATGAATAAACTCCACTTCATTTTCTGGTATTCCTTTTGCTACTAATTTATTTTTTAAATCAGTGTAGGCATCAAATGAGTCATCCCCTTTTGGAGTAGATAAATCACAAAATACTAATTGAGCAGATTTTTTATCTTTTGTTTCTTCCCATATCTTGTAAATATTTTGTGAGCAAGTATCTATTTTGCTATTCTCATAATCTGGTAATAATTCATTTATTAGTCTTTGATCTAGTGCTATTTTTCTACCCTCATTAGTGATTTTAAGCATATTATCTACTTTTGAATCTACTTCTCTATTCCTTACTTTTTCAGCTCGTTCTCCTAATGAATTTACTAAATCTAATTGAGTTTGACTTGGTTTTATTACTATGTTTTCATAATTTGCTTTAGGTAGTGGTAAATTTAATGTATCTGATGTTTTAATATCAGCAACCTCCTTAAACATATTCATTAACTCTGGTAGGTTATAAAATTTAGCAAATCTAGTTTTAGTTCTATAACCAGTTCCCTCAGGTGCGAGTTCTATTGCAGTTACTGTTTCTCCAAAAGTAGATGCCCAAGCATCAAAATGTTGTAACTTACTTTCTATAAGTTTATCGTATTGCAAATATCTTTGCATAGTGTAGAGTTCAACCATAGAGTTAGAAATTGGTGTTCCAGTTGCAAATACTATTCCTTTTCCACCAGTTATTTCATCTAAATATCTGCACTTCATAAATAAATCACTAGACTTTTGTGCCTCTGTTTGAGCAATCCCTCCTACATTTCTCATTTTAGTATAAAGATATAAGTTTTTATAATAATGTGCTTCATCAACAAATAATCTATCAACACCCAATTCTTCAAAAGTAATAACATCATCTTTCCTTGATGTACTATTTAGATTTGCTAATTTTTTCTCAATAGACTTTTGTGTTTTCATCAATGCTTTAATACTAAATCTTTCTCCATTATGATTTTTTAAATCCTCTATTCCCTTTAATGTATCTTGAAGTTGTTGCTCTAATATGGCAACTTGTCTTTTAATAGACATTGGTATTTTTTCAAATTGAGAGTGTCCTATAATAACTGCATCCCACTCTCCTGTTGCAATTCTTGAACAAAACTTCTTTCTATTTGCTGTTTCAAAATCTTTTTTAGTTGAAACAAGTATATTAGCACTAGGATAAAGTTGTAAGAACTCACTAGCAAATTGCTCTATTATATGATTAGGCACTACAAACAAACTCTTATTACAAAGCCCTAATCTTTTACTTTCCATAGCACTTGCTACCATTTCAAAAGTCTTACCAGCCCCAACTTCATGAGCTAATAAAGTATTTCCACCATATAAAACTCTTGCTATTGCATTTACTTGATGTGATCTTAATGTTATTTCCGGATTTATTCCATCAAATGTTATATGACTACCATCATATTCTCTTGGAATTATTGCATTAAACTTTTCATTATAAAGATATGTTAATCTTTCTCTTCTTTCTTGATCATTCCATACCCAATCTTGAAATGCTTGTTTAATTTTATCTTGTTTAGCTTGAGCTATTGCTGTTTCTTTTTTATTTAATACTGCAACTTTTTTCCCATTTTCATCATAGTTATAATCAAAGATTTTTGTATCCCTTAAGTTAAGTGCATCTTCTATTAGTCTATAAGCATTGGCTCTATTAGTTCCATAAGTAGATGTTACTGCTATAGTATTTCTATCGCAACTTTTATTTTCAATGTTCCACTCACCAGTCATATCAGAATAATGTGCTTTTACATCTCTTCTAGCATAGATACTTGCATCTATTAAATCTAAAATAAAGTTAGTAATTATATCTTCTGGTATCCATGTTGCACCTATTCTTATACTTATTTCAGTAGGTGGAATATCTTTTGGAATAACTTTCTTTAAGTTTTCAACATTAATTTGAAAACTACTATCTTCAAATGCAAACTGTCTTGCCACTTTTAGTTTTTCACGAACATTACCAGATAAATACTCATCAGCAGTAACCCAATGATTAGGATTACCATATTCAGGTACTCTAAATATTTCTCCTTCTAGTTCCCCTAACATTTTGTCTGTATCTAGTCCACATAACTTTTGCATATAAGATATATCAACCTTTGCTTTCTCTTGCATTGATACAATTAAAGCATCTCTTGCATTTTCAATAATTCTTTCTTTTGATTTTGGCTTAATTGTTCTTTTATTAAATAAATCAGCTTTTCTTTTTAGATTTCCATTTTCATCTAAAACTTCAAGCGAACATAAAAGAAAATAGCTACCATCATTTGAAAAAACACTAGCATTTCCACGACTGTTTATAAGTCCATACTTTTTAACAAACTTATCATATAATTCGTTTAACTCTTTTTGTTTATCTTGTATTTCATTATCACTTGCATTATCTAGTTGCAAGTTAATAATCTCTCTTGTTATATCTCTTAGTTTAACTAAATTCTTAACTCTATTTTCAGCAGTTTCTGATAAGTTTTGAGGATACATTCTACTATTTTCTCTATAATAAATTACATCATCAATTAAAGCATAAGAAAAGTTTTTTACATTCATATCTGCTTCAATAGATAAATCTTCATTATCTGCTATATCATCAATTTTATAATCTTTTATTTCTGCTTTTACATTTGGTATTGCATTATTAAGCGTTTCTTCTAAATTCATACCATCTTTAGGAATACAAGCTGGTTCTTCTCCAAATGGTGTTGATATAAGTTCCATTTTTCCAAGTATCATTTGTGGATTATCAACGAAATATTTATTTATTCTTAAATTGTTTTCATCAGTATCAATGTTTATCCAATCTGGCATTATATCTGTAATTGAATCTCTTTTCTGAAGAAATATTATATCTGATGTAACTGTTGTTCCAGCACTATCTTTAAATACATTATTAGGTAATCTTATAGCACCAATTAAATCTGCTCTACTTGCTACATATTTTCTTACATCATCATTCTTTCTATCCATAAATCCTTGAGATGTAATAAATGCTATTATTCCTCCTGGTCTTACTTTATCTATGGCTTTTGCAAAAAAGTAATCATGTATTAAGAAGTTTCTCATATCATATTTCTTATCACTTACAGGAATATTTCCAAATGGAACATTTCCTATTGCAACATCAAAAAAAGAATTTGAATAGTTTACTTCTTCAAATCCTTTAACTGCAATAGATGACTTTTGATATAACTGTCTTGCTATATTTCCACTAATTGTATCTTTTTCTACTCCATATATTTTCAACTTATCATTATTCGGTAAAAGTCCAATAAAGTTTCCTATGCCACAACCGGGTTCTAATATATTTCCTTTATCAAGTCCCATATTATATAGTGCTTTATACATTGCTTTAATTACCACTGGTGGTGTATAAAAAGCTGTTAATGTTGATTCTTTGGCTTGGTTATATTCTTCTTCTGTTAAAAGTTCTTTTAATTCATAATACTCATCAGTCCATTTCTCTGGATCAAAAGCATCTGATAATCCACCCCAACCAACATAATTAGAAAGTATTTCTTGTTCTTCACTTGTTGCATATCTATTTTCTTTCTCACACTTTCTTAAAACATTTATTGCTTTAATATTATTTCTATATCTTTCCTTTGGTGTTCCAACTCCTAAATAATCAGTATGTATCTTATAATTTATTCTATCCTCTAGTGGTACTTCTGGATGAAGAACATAACTAACTTCTCTTGGCTTTCTTTTAATAGGAACTTCTATTTTTTCTTCTTTTAAATCATCAATTATTAAAGTATTATCTTTATTATTTATATCTTCTAATACTTCTTCTTTATCAATACTTAAATCTAATACTTTATCATCAAAATTATGATAATAAACATATATACTATCTGGAGTAACCCTAATAGCAAAGTCTTTATCTTTTTCAAGCATTTTAAATAATTTGTTGCTTTCTATTTGCTCTTTTAACCTTAATTCACTTGTTTTATCAGTATTAAAATATGTAAAACTAGTATCATGATTAGTATTGTTCCTGCTTTCTAATGATATTGTTAGATTTCTTTTTTTAGACTTAATATGTTCCCATTTTTCTAGTTCTACTTTTTTTATTTCAAAACTATTTTCCCATATTGTATCTTTAGAACAATTATTAAACATATCAACTATAACATCTGCAAACTCTTGCTCTTTAGTAGCAAATAAAGATAACTGTGCTTTTTCACTCCTTGGTATTATTATCTTTTCTTTTTCAGTTGGTAATTTAGTTTCTTCTTTTTCGTATTTATTAGCATATTCTTTTAATTTATTATAATCTTCCTCATTTAGTAATGTAGGAATATTATCACTATCATAATTAAAAACTTCATCAAATATAAACTTATAAAATTCTTTACCATACCAAATATTTTCATCATCCATTGCAATTAGATTATCTTTATCATCATACATTAGTTCAACATCATTTATCTTGTATTTATTTAATACATCATAAAGTAATCCTATTTCTCCATCGTTTTTATCATACATATAAATAACTGAAGAAAATTCATCATTAAATATTTGCTCTAGCTTATCAAATAAAGCATCTGTTGATAATCCTTTATTAAACCAGTCTGCCTCTACTATTTCATTTTCCCAAGTATCTTCATTTGTTCTAGTTCCTAGTTCAACTGTTGCTATTCCATTTATATAATGAAGTTCTACACAATATAAATTAGTTTTAACTCTTGCAACAGTAAATGAGTTAGTATCATCTAAATCTTCTAAATTAGTTATTAACTCACTTTCAACAATATCTTTTCTACTATCTGAAAAAAGAATACTGTTATTAGTATTCTCTTGTGTTAGTTGAAGATTAACTCCTTTATTACTATCTCCTCTGCTTGATTCTTCAAGTTGTTCATTAGTCCTGTCCACTTCATTGGATCTTCCATCTTCAAGTTCTCTGTTATATTCTCCTGTGTTATCAATTCTTTCATTATCAAGTTCACTCTCATCTCGGCTGTCGTATCTATCTCCAATAGGTGTTCTGCTAGTATATCCTTGATTTTCATTTGCTCGTATAAAGGTTTCTTCTTGCTCTTTAGGTAATCCAACCTCATAAGACCATATTTCCCTATGTTGAAGTTTCTCTCTTTCACTTTCAAGTTCGGTATCTTGTAATCTCCTACTGTTTTGTAAGTTATCATTTACTTCACTCCTCTCCTTTAATTCATATTTATCATAAACTATATTTTTATCATTATCAAATGTACGAATTTTTTCTATTTCATTTATTCTTATATTTTTTAAAGTTTCATAAATATTAAGTAGTGTCATTTCACTAATATCACTTGTAGCAGTTCCTAAACTTACAACACTCTCTATATCTTGAAACATTATAATATCTTGAAAATCAGTATATAAAAACTCTTTATCAGCATTACCTACACATTTATTTATGAGCATATAAGCAATACTTTTTTGAAGTAAGTTTTTATATTTTTGAATAATTAAATCATTATCTATATTTACTAATCTCGTGTTTTCTTTATTATCTAGTAAATAATCAATATAATCTGTTATATTATCTTCTACTAAAATAGTCGCAACTGATTTTAAACTATCAATAAAAGTATCTTTGTTTTCTAGTTCTCCATATCTATTCTCTAGTGCCTCAACAACTTGATCTTGATAAGCTATTCCTACATTCCAAACTCTAACCTTTTTACCTTTTCTACCATACATACTTTGAGTATCTGATACATCCCATACATATCTTATAGATGGTTTACCATACTTTTCAGTTATTAGTGCTATACCACTATGACCTTTTTTAATTATTCTATTTAATTTACTATTCCAAGTATCATAACTAGCACAAGCTATAGCAGTTGGTCTTTGAGCATATATAAGTAATTGCTCATCAAAATCATACTTATAGTTCTTTGAGGCACAACTTAAAAACGATTGCCATTTTCTTGAATCAGAGGTTATATTAGCAATCGTTTCATTATAGACTTCTTTAATATCTACTAATGTTGTAGCCATTTTTATTTACCTCTCTTTCTTTATTTGGTTTGTTCTCTATTTTCAATTAACTTACTATAATAATCTTCTACATTATCATTTTTTTCAGCTCGTAATAATAATTGCCAAATCATATCACTTGCTTCGTTAGGAAAAAATCTTACATCTACAAACTCTATATCATCATTATTAACTCTAGGTACTGAATATGTAAGTAATTTATTTTTTAGTTTTTCTGCAGTAGTTGAAAACTTTTCATCTTCAATATTCATCTTTATATTAAAATCTAAAATACCAACTAGTTGATTAAATAAATCTTTACATAATGATAGTTGTGTAGATGGTGTTCTTGTTTGATGTGGCATTATATCTTCACTCCTTTCCTAATAGTTTTTGGAAATATTACTAAACAATCATCTATTTCTTCGCTTTTATTACTATTTCCTAATATTTCTCCCCTAATTTCAATATAGGTATTTTTATTTATTTCTGGGAAGTCATTTATACAAGGTGTAAATAATATAAATGATATATAGTTATTAACTCTTTCAATCTTATTATCATTTATAACTTTCATCTTTGTAGGTATTTCTAAAATAAATCTTGTAAATAATTCATTATCAAATACATCTTTCTTTATAACTTTACCTGATATTTTTATTTCATTCATCTTTCTTCACCCCTATCTTTATTTCTATTTAAAGATACTTGTTCTACTACTTTACTTTCTTTTATTTCTACATCTATATTTTTAGATAGTTTATCTTTTATATCTTTAACTGTAATACTATCTAGTGTATCTTTTAATATTCTTCTAGCTTCTTCTTCGTTTTCTGCTACTACAGTTATTTTCATCTTTTCATACAAATTAACATTAAACTCATAATTATTCATTTTCTTTTCCTCCTTTTATTTCTTCACTATTACTTAAAAAAGCAATTATTTGTCTGTTCTTAATTGCTTTCTTTAAATCTAATAAAATAATTATTTCATTACCATTTACATCTTGTATTCTTGTTAAATCATCTAGTTTTATATTTAAAATATCTTTCTCAGTCTTAAATCCTGCTTTAAATATTTTTTCTAATACTTTTGTTATTTGACTTAAATTATACTTATTCATAGTTTTCCTCACTTTCTAGTTCTAAAATATAAACTATTTGTTTAGTTTTATCTGTTTGACTACAAGTAATTAAAGTTAAAGTATTCTTTTTATTATCTCTGTGTATTGTTACTTTGCCATTTTTTTCTGCATCATATTTTCCAGCAACTTTGTATGTATATTTAATATTATTAAAATAAACATAGGCAACATCATCATTACTTAATTTATGTAGATTTTTAAAATATGAAATATAGCTATTTCCAGAATGAGCTGCAATTATAAGATTTCCATTTTTAACATTCGGCATATCACTGCCCTTTATTACTTGTAAATTTTTATTAACATTATTCCCTTTATCTTTGATATTTAAAAAACCTCTTTTAATATTTATTTTAGGGATTTCAAGAACACCTATATAGTTATAATTAGATGTTTTCTTTTCTTCTTGTTTTGGTTGTTCTTTAATTTCTTCTTCATCAATATCTACTTTAATTTCTTCAACTTCTTCTTTTCCTATATTTAAAAACTCCTGTGCTTTATTATAATCTCTTAATTCAACATAATAGTTATATGCTATTCTACCTATATACATAAAAGAACCAATTAAGAAAATGAAAGAAGCAACTATTTTGATTAGTTGCTCCTTTTTATCAATATTCTTATTTTTTCTTGTTTTTTTTAGAAACATAAAGAAATACCCCCATTCCTACTACCATACAAGTAATACTAATTACTGTGTATAATTTACTCTCATTAGCTATTGTGTTTGGTACTTCAACTATTTGTTCATTAGTTAAATTAGCTTTAACTATTTCTCCATTTTCTTTGATTTCAAACTCTACTATTTCCTCTGTTATTTGATAACCTGTTGCACTTTCTTTTTCTATGATATGTCCTTTTCCTATAAATAAATCTTTTATAATAATTTGACCATTTTCATCAGTAAGTCCAGAGAATATTAAAGTAGATTCTATTGTTCCATCTTCAAGTTCTTTATCTGAATAGATTTCTATTAAAGTATTAGGAATTGGTTTACCACTAACTAAATCTGTTTTAGTAAATTCTAAAGTTCCTTTTTTATAGTAGTTTTGTAATTCTACATCTTTAACTATTCCTTTTGTATATTGATCTTTATACTTTAATTCAAAAGTATATATTTTTTCATCTAACACATGGTTATTATCGGTTGATTTTTCTTTTATATAGTATTTTCCTAACTCTAAATCTTCAATAACTGCTTTCCCATTGTTAGTAGTAACAGTTGTTATCAATTCATCTTTTGAATATTTTTTCTTACCACCAATATAAATATCTTCGTTTGCATAAAGTTCTAGTTCTACTTCATTTAATAATATCTTTTCGTATCCAAAAGTATTATTATCTATAATTAGCTTTTCACCATATTTAGTGATATTTAGTTTTCCTTTAACTCTTTCATTTGCAAACTTAACTACTAATAAAGCACCATAATCTTTATCAACTAGTATTTCGCTACCTTCTCCAATATGGATTAGCATTGCTTCACTATTCCATACATAACCATCTAAAACTTGATTTTCTACTTCTTCTAAAAGAAAATCTCCAACTAAATTAGCTGGTGTTATAATTACTCCATTTTCATCTGTTTCATATTCACATACTTTTTTAGCTGTTGGATATGTTATTGTTTGACAAATATATTCACTAGTATTTGCATCTTTTATTTTAAACTTAATACCGGCTTTTGTAATTACTTCTCCTGTTTCTTTATCTGTTTTAATTACTTTTAATTTTGCTTCTATAGGAGCATTACTTAATAATTTATATATATTATTACCGGTATTCTCATTTACTTCTATCTCAAAATTCTCAACTTTCTCATAATTAGGAGTATTATTTTCTTGTGAAATAGTGTATTTTCCATAAGGTAGAGATGTTTTTGCATATCCATTTTCATCTGTTATTATAGACTCAACAAAACATCTATTGTTATTATTTTCAATACTTCTTAATTGTGGTCTAGGGTTACAATCATTTAAATAAATATTAAATGTTATATTAGGTTCTCCTTTTAATATTCCTGTTGTTCCACTTGCAAATGTTTTAAATAAAGTAAAATCTGCTTTTATAACTCTTTCATAAACTTCTACATTAGCAAGTAAATTATCTTTATCTACTATAAATGAATATTTATTTTTATCTAATGTATATCCTTTACTAGGTGATAGTTCTTTTAAATAAAAATCTCCTAAACTAGGTAAATAATCACTTATACCATATCCATTTTCATCAGTTGTAATTTCGCCTACCTTCTCATTATTCAAGTTGTATATTCCATATTTTGCACCACCAAGCATGGCGTTTCCTTGAGGAATATTGTTTTTAGTTTCACTATCAACTTTATTGATTTCTACTTTCCCACCTACAGATTCTAGTTCTATGATTTTTGGGATTGGGTCAACATTTCCTACTCTCATAACATTTTGTGAATGATTAGAATAATAAACGATTGGTGTAGATGACCAATATGACAATTTTTTAATCAATTTAACTTTAACATTTTCTGTTGAATTAGATGTAATTGTTAATGTATTTCCATTTATACTAGCTACACCATTTTCTACTGATGAAACAGTAAATTGATTTAGTATTCCATTTGTATCAGTAAAATCCATACTTTTACCTATTGGTAATTTAACTCCCTCAATATTAAAATTTGGTTTAGTATAATGCTTATTTAATAAATCTTCCATTTCTGCTATTTCACTAGCAAATTTATTTGGTAAATCTTTACCATTTAATGTATCAGTAAATACAATTCTTGATGTTGGTACTGCTGTTCTCCAAATCATAACTTGAGTAATTACATACCACTTTTTCGCTGAATGATCATAACCATTCTCTTTGTATTGATAACCATAATATGCTAAAAGTGATATTCTTTGCCATTGTTCTTCTGTCATATTAAGATATACTGCAAAATCACTTCTAGCTATCTTGTAATAAGGTAAGTTATTGTCTATATCCACGTAAGGTTGTAAACAATAAACAAACTTATTATCCTCACTTCTTCTTATAAAAGCTCCTTGTTGATACTTAATGTATCCATCTTCTCTATATTTTCTAATATAGATATTTGCTATCTTTTCAGATGGCCAAATAGCTTGACCTTTATATTCTTCTGCATTTACTTTAGTAATACCGAAAAATATTGTTAAAAAAAGTATGCTAATCAAAGCATACATTATTCTTTTGTTTTTCATTTTTTTATCTTTCCTTTCTTTCTTCAAAATAAAAAGACACTCGTGTGTCTAAAATAATTTAATCATTTCTCCTAAATACCTACCAGATGCACTGTTTATTGTAGAACAAGAAAATCCCATTTCGCTTTCCTCACCGTATTTAATACAAGCATTGAAACAAGCTTCTTCACTTCCATATTTTTCAACAGGGAAATCTACTCTTGCCCAACTCCACGCTGGTTTATTGTAGTATTCATCTTCTGTCATTCCAAGTTCTTCCCATGCTGTTATTTCTTTTTTTTCTTCTTGTTTTGGTTCGTTGGTTACACTTTTTTCAACTTGTTTTTGTTTTGATTGAGTAGGTTTGTTTTCTTTTTGTTCATTATTTGTCTTTTGCTCTGGTATGTTTTTTTCTTTTTCAACAGTTTTTGTTGATAACTTTTCTTCTTCAAAATTGTTTTCTTCTATTTTTTCTTCAATTTGAGTATCATTTTTAACTTCCTTTTGTTCTTCATGCTCAATTTGATTTGTTTTGGCTGTATCTAGTTCTTTTACTGGTTTCCCATTAAAAGCACTTCCAAGTCCAACAACCAAACTTACAACTACAAAAGCTATAAAAATTCGTATTATTTTCATCTCTCATCACTCCTCTTTTTTGTTTTACTGTAGCATACTTTAACTATTTTGTCATATCTACTAATTTTTTTCAGTTAGTAATAATAGTTAGTATTATTTTTAGGGGAGATTGTAAGAGGGGACTTTTTGGCAAAGATACTCCCATTATCTTTCATTTTTTTCTTGCTCCCTCTTTTTTTGCAACCACCTCCCATAAAAACTTACTGCTTTAACAACATAATTTTCTCTTTCTTCATTAGTTGTAAGATTTGTTGGGAGTATGTTATTTAGTTTATCCATATTAACTTTTAGAGTTTGTATTTGATTAGGTTTTTCTTGTTCTAAAATAGTTTCCATATACTCTCTTGTAAGTTTATTGTCTTTGCTTAATCTCTTAAAATCTTGTGCTTGTGATAATGATGGAGTACATACAAAACATTCCATAATATCTAAAAGTTCTTTTTGTTCTTCTTCTTTTAAATAAGATATTTCAACTGCTGGTCTAAATGCCATACTTGGAGATAATTTCAAAGCATCATTATCTACCATTTGAAGTATTTGTGGTATTAGTTCAGTTAGTCTTATATATCTGTGTACTTGTCTAGCACTTTCGTTGTTTTCCATACCTATTATATCAACAGTTTTTAACTTGTCGCCCAATGGGCAAGAAGTTAAATTTTTACCTTGATGACTTAATGCTTCCATTTTTAATTTATAAGCAAATGCTTTCTCACTTGGTAGTATCTTCTCTCTTTGTAAATTACTATCAACCATTATGATAGTTGCCTCATCATCAGTTAATTCTCTAACAATACACGGTATTGTTTCTAGTCCTGCTAACTCACTAGCAAACTTTCTTCTATGACCAGAAATCATTTCATATTTTCCATTTTCTTTTGGTCTTACTAATGTTGGTACTAATACTCCATTTTCACTAATACTTTCTACCATTTGTTTCATATCTTCATTATCAATTACTTTAAATGGGTGTTTAGGAAAGTCATCAATATCGTTTAAACTTATATTTACTACTTTTTCTTTTAATTTATCATCTCTTTGTTCTTGTGTTGAAAACAAATCATCATCTAGATAAATCTTTGGTAGTGGCATTTTTGTTTCTTTCTTTACCATTCTCCATTACCTCCTTTGCAAATAAGGTATATGAATCTGCTACCTTACTATTTTTATCATAAGAGAAAATACTTTCTCCATGAGATGTTGACTTTGCTACATTTACTGCCATAGGTATTTGAGTATTATATATCTTTACTTTACTCCCATAACTTTCTTGAAGTTCATATCTTACTTGATTAGGTAAAGTTGTTCTCTTATCTACCAGTGTAAGCAAAACACCATCAACCATCAAGTTTGGATTTATTTGTTTTCTTACTCTTGAGATTGTTTGTAAAAATTGTCCCATACCTTTTGCAGCTAAAAACTGTGTTTGTACTGGAATAATTACTTTATCTGCACAAGCAAGAGCATTTATTGTTATCATACCTAAACTGGGCATACAATCTATTAGTATATAATCATATTTATCTTTATATTTAGATAATGTATTTCTCATAACACTTTCTCTACTCATTACATTAACAAGTCCTACTTCTAATTGTGACAAGTCTAAATTAGATGGTATTAAATCTACATCTTCATTATGATGTAATATTACTTCTTCTATATTTATATAATCATCTCTAATAGTAGAACTCATTACATCTGCTAATGTAGTTTGTATTTTATCTAAATCATTCCAACCCATACAAGTAGTTAAATCTCCCTGTGGATCGGCATCTACTAGTAATACTTTTTTTCCTCTTCTTGCTAATGCTACACCCAAATTAAAAGTGGTAGTTGTTTTACCAACTCCACCTTTTTGGTTTGCAATAGCATATATCTTACAATTATCCACTTTTTCTCTCCTTTCTTTTATGTTAATTATGCTAAATTAAGTCCTATACTTTCAAACTTTTCTACTGTATCTGATTCCATTTTAGTAGTAACCTTTACATAAATCTCATAAGTTGTTCTTATATTGCTATGTCCTAATCTTTTTGATACTGCTTTAATATCGGCACCTGCTTCAATCAATCTTGTTGCATGAGTATCTCTAAAATCATGAAATCTACATGGAATACCTAATTCATAATGAATTACTTTAAATGGATATTTACAACTATCAGTACCTTCAAAGACTCCATTCTTTTTTAAAAAGACTAACTTTACTTCTTCTAATGGAACTTCTAATTCTGCATAAGCATTTATTATCTTTATTTCTGGTTTATTATTATAAGGATTATTTACAATTTTCTTATAATGTTTCATATAAGTATCTCCATAATCTTTTCTATTCTGTATTTGTTCTTCTTTATATTTTTTTAAAGCTTTCAATAAAGTATCTCCAATTTCAATAGTTCTATAACTTCCTTTTGTTTTACAAGTACCAAAATACCAAACTGTTGTGGAATTTCCACTTATTAGTCTTTTCTTTGTTCCACCTGCTTGATTTTTCTTTAAAATATTTTTATTAACTGTTATAGTTCTTTTTACAAAATCAATATCATCCCAAGTTAACCCAAAAACTTCAGACACTCTCAATCCCGTATAATAAGCAGTTAAAAATGCATAATATACACAAGGATTATTAGAAAATCTTTCTAATATTTTTTCTACTTCCTCGTTTGATAATATATAAACAGGATCACTGTCAGGTATATCATATTTTGGTAGTCTTACCTTTAATGATGGGTTTACTTTAATAAATCCAACAACATCGGTTGCATATCCCAGCGAACCTTTTAAAACTTTCAATATGTTTTTTAGAAAATTCTTTGAAAATCCTTTTTCTAAATATATATTGTTTATAAACTCTTGAATAACTGATGTTGTTAGTTGAGATAACATATAGAAACCTAATTTAGGTTTTATATGATTTTTTATAATATTTTGATATGCCTGAATTGTGTGATACTTTAAGTTTATTTCACAATGCTCTTTCATCCAATAATCTAAATAATCACTATAAGACATTTTGCTTGGTTCTATACAGTGTCCCACATTTATATATTCATTATATGCCTTTACTCCTGCCTCAATAGCTTCTGATTTTGTTCTAAATCCTGACTTGTTTTTATATTTTCTTTTACCATCAATAGATGCTATCGCAAATTGATATTGATATACCTTTCCCCTTTTTTGAACATAAACATTTCCCATAATTTTTTCCTCCACTAATTGCTTAGCAAATGAAAAAATACCAGCAAATTGCTAGTATTTATTTTGTTTGTAAAAATGTTTGTAAATTTTTTTCCTTATTTTATAAGGGTTTGAGGACTATTTTACAAACATTTTGTAATTTTTACAAACAATTTACAAACATTTGAGGTTTTTTCAACCTTTTTTTAGTCCTTTCAAATCTCGCAAACCCTTATTTTATGGGCTATTTGCCACAGCACTGTTTGTACTTCTTACCACTTCCGCAGATGCATGGATCATTGCGACCAATTTTATGGCTAACTCTTTTAGGTTGGTTTTTTAATTTTTCTTTACCATCATTTGCTGTTCCTTTTAAAGTTTGTTTTCTTTCAACATTTTGACGAACTTCTGCTTTAAGTAAGAATAAGGCAATATCATTATCTATTTTGTTTAGTAAGTTATCAAACATTTCAAAGCCTTCCATTGTGTAAACTTGAACTGGGTTTGATTGTCCATATCCACGAAGACCAACACCTTCTTTTAAGTGTTCCATAGCACTCATGTGGTCTACCCAACTTGTATCAATAACGCGTAGTGAAATAGCTTTTTCAAAATCATTCATAAGTGGTGATGATATCATTTTCTTTTCATAATCTTTAATAACAAGTTCACTTATGTGGTCAATAACTTCTTGTTCTTTCATGCCTTCAAGTACTTTTGGATTTAATTCTTCACCTTTTAAGAAGTTTGTATTTACATATTCAGCTATTTCAGATAAATCATTTTCTGTCAAACAATTTTCTGGTGGAATATGACTATCTACTAAATTTGTTATTGTATTTTTAAATGTTTCAATAATAGTATCATGGATACTTTCTTCATCTAATATTTCATTACGGCGTGCATAAATTATTTCTCTTTGTTCATTTAATACATTGTCATAGTCAAGTAAACTTTTACGATAATCAAAGTTATTTCCTTCAACTTTCTTTTGAGCTGATTCAATACTTCTTGTTAATGCTTTAGAGCGTATTGCTTGATCTCCTTCAATGCCCATGCTTATTAGCATATTTTTTATTTTTTCAGTACCAAAACGACGCATTAAATCATCTTCGAATGATACAAAGAATTGACTTGTTCCTGGATCTCCTTGACGTCCTGAACGACCACGTAACTGATTATCAATACGACGAGATTCGTGTCTTTCTGTACCAATTACATAAAGTCCCCCGATTTCACGAACACCTTCCCCTAGTTTAATATCTGTTCCACGACCTGCCATATTTGTTGCAAGTGTTATGGCATCTTTTTCACCAGCATGTGCAATTATTTCAGCTTCTCTTTCATGATTCTTAGCATTTAATACTTCATGTTTTAAACCATTTTTAGTAAGTAATTTACTTAATTTTTCATTGGCTTCAACTGAAATTGTACCAATTAAAATTGGTTGATGTTTAGAATGGATTTCTTTAACAACATTTATAATTGCTTTATATTTTCCATTTTCACCTGAATAAACTAAGTCTGGTAAATCTTCACGAATTACTGGTTTATTAGTTGGTATTCTAATAACATACATGTTGTAAATATTTCTAAATTCTTCTTCTTCAGTCTTGGCAGTACCTGTCATACCTGATAGTTTATTATACATTCTAAATAAGTTTTGGAATGTGATTGTTGCCATTGTCTTAGTTTCGGTATTAATTGTAACACCTTCTTTGGCTTCGATGGCTTGATGAAGTCCTTCAGAGTATTGTCTTCCGTGCATTAAACGTCCCGTAAATGGGTCAACAATTATAATGGCATCATTATCAACAACATAATCAATATCTTTTTTAAAGCCATAGTTAGCTTTTAAAGCTTGATTAATGTGATGAACTAAGCTTGTGTTATCTAAGTCATAAAGATTTGTTATATTTAAGAATTTTTCAACTTTTTTACTACCTTCAGCTGTTAAAGATACACTCTTTGTTTTTAAATCTATTGTGTAATCATCATCTTCTTTTAATCTTTTAGCAACTCTGTCTGCTTCGATATAAAGACTATTGGTATTAAATTGTCCACCACTTATGATTAATGGAGTTCTCGCTTCATCAATTAAAATTGAGTCAACTTCGTCGATTATACAGAAGTTAAGTCCTCTTTGAACTCTATCTTCTTTTCTTACTACCATATTATCTCTAAGGTAGTCAAATCCAACTTCATTATTTGTTGAATATGTTATATCAGCATTGTATGCTTCTTGTTTTTCTTTTGGTGATAATTCTCTTAAGTTTATACCAACTGATACACCTAATAAATCATAGATTGGGCGCATCCATTCAGCATTACGGCTTGATAAGTATTCATTGGTTGTTACTACGTGTACACCTTGACCACTTAACGCATTAAGATATGCTGGCAATATAGTTGTTAAAGTTTTACCTTCACCAGTTTTCATTTCAGCAATGTTACCATAATGGATTGCTAAACCACCAAGAATTTGAACATGGAAAGGTTTTTCACCAATAGCACGATATGCAGCTTCACGAGCTAAAGCAAATGCTGGAACTACAATATCATCTAGTGTTTTACCATCTTCAAGCATAGCTTTAAATTCTAAGGTTTTATCTTTAAAATCCTCATCTTTTAGCTCTTGCATTTCTGGCTCTAATTTTTCTATTTCTTCTGCTATTTTTTCAAAACGACATAATTCTTTGTATTCACTGTCTAATAATTTTTTTATAAAATTCATTTTTCATTTCTCCTTAATGTGTATTATAACATAAGTGAGAGAAAAGAAAAAGCTTTTAGGGCCTTTTTCACAGGATATTCACTAAAAAAGAAGCCTTTTGGGCTTCTAGTTATAAACTATTTAACATTTATGATACCAAATTTGCCATCTTTTCTTTTATATAGAACAGATACACAATCTTCATCAATATTTTTAAAGACAAAGAAGTCATGATTTAATAAATCAATTTGGAGCAATGCTTCTTCTTCATCCATTGGTTTCATTTCCATTTCTTTTCTTTTGATGATTTTTGGTACTTCTTCTTCCTCTTCCTCAGGAACTTCAAAATCAAAACTCATTTCAAATTTAGGAACATCGCGATATTTCTTGCCAAGACGATTTTTATTTTTTCTGATTTGTCCTTCAAGTTTATCAACGACTAGGTCCACTGCTGCATAAAAGTCGGAATGTCTTTCTTCTGCTCTTAAAGTAAATTTACTTGTTGGCACTGTTACTTCAATACTTTCCTCTTGGTTCTTAACCTTAACTAGGACTTTACACTCTGTGCTCTTTGGGCTTTCAAAATACTTATCAAGCTTTCCTAACTTTTCTGTTATGTATTCTTTCATTGATTTTGTGACTGTTACTTTGTCACCGCGAATACTTATTTTCAATATATCACCTTCCTATAATTAATATAACACAAATAAAAGAAAAAAACTACTTAATTGTAGTCATTTCTTGTTCTAAAACATCAACTGCTTGTAAACCTTTTGAAGTTTCAATTAATTTAAAGCTTACTGTTGCACCTTCGTTTAATGTCTTATAACCTTCTTTTACAATAGCTGAATAATGCACAAAGATGTCAGACAGTTTATCACATTCGATGAAACCATAGCCTTTGTCATTATTAAACCACTTAACAGTTCCCTGCATCATAACTCTAGCTCCTTCCTACTCTTAAACTTTAACACACTATAGTATATAATGCAACAAAAATCGTTCGACAAAGGTCGACAAAATGCGGGTTTTTCAGGCCTTTTCGCTAGTAATTATGTAGGTTTCAAAATTTTTAAAAATATAAGTTTTTTTGTTAAATTTGTTTTCAAAATTAGAAAATATTTCATTAATGAGGTTTCCACTACCTAATAAATATACTTCTTTTTCTCCTAAAATATAATTTATGTAAGACATTAAATCATCATTATTTAAAAAACATTTTGTTTCAATATAGATGTTATTAACTTTTTTATATTCATCTAAGAATGTTATATTTGAATAATTGTCAAAGACATTTACATAAGAATTTGTGTTATTTAATTTGTAGTATTTAAGTTCTTTATCAATACTTACTTTTCTATAATTAAAGCAATTTATTATATTTTTTAAAAATGTTATATCAGCGGTTGTATAATTTGATGCTACGATTATTTTGATTTTTTCACCAAATAAAGAGTTATTTAAATGATTTTCACTTAATAACTTTTCTAAAGATTTCATAAATTTATTTATGTTTGCTACTTTTCCACCGTATACAACATCTTTTGCTAATTTATATTTTATTACTTTATCCTTTTTCTTTAAATATAAATAATCATCTGTTATATGTAATACATAGTTATATTTCATAGTTTAACCTCTTTTATATTTTTGTCTTGTTACTTCTCCCCCACGAATATGTTTTTCTCTATCATGAGTTTTAAATATGTTATCAATTTCTTTTCCTAGATTTTTATCTATTTCCTTTAGTCTTTCGGATAGGTCTGCATGTACTGTACTTTTACTTACATTGAATCTATCTGCTGTTTGTCTTATTGTGTCTTGTGTTTTAATAATGTGATTTGCTTCACTTAATACTCTTCTTTTTATATCTTTATTCATTAACCAAACAACCCCTTAATAAAATATATTATTAAAGGGTTAGTTTTATGTTATTTTAAATCTTCAATATTCATATTATAAAAGTCTTCTGGGTCTATTGCTGTTCCATTATGATATACTTCAAATAGTAAGCAATTTTCTGTTTCACCATTTAGTTTGTTATCTCCACTTTTACCTATAACATCACCACTTATAACAACATCATCTTTTTTAACTTGGACATCACTTAAACTATAATATACAGTTTTTAAGTTTGGATTGTGGGTAATTTCTACATAATTTCCAAGAATGTCATCAGTTGCAACATTTGTTACTGTGCCATCAAAGCTACTTAATACTTCGAAAGCATCTTGTGATGAGTATAGAACACCACTATTTTGTAAGTATGTATTTTCATAATATACTAATGAATTTTGTTGTTTTGATGCTTCATCAGTCATATCATAAAATGATTTACTTATGGCAACATTGGTACTTACAAATGGTTTTTCAATTTTACTAACTGGGGTATCATCCTTTTTGATAACTGGGGTTACATTATCTTTTAATGCACTAACTGCCATATTATCATACTCCATTTGGGACTGGAGCACGTTTCCTAGAATAGAAATACTTACAAATAATACTCCGATAACCATTACATAAACTGTTGGTAAAACAAATTTTCTAAGTCTTTTTGTTTTCATTTTTCACCATCCTACTTAAAGTATGGTAAAAATTGCTATATTTTATACACTAATTTTTTCAATATTTATATTTTGATAATAATGTTTTAATATTTCTTCGTAAGTTTTACCTTCATCAGCTAAAGTGTTTGCTCCATACTGACTCATGCCAACACCATGACCATAGCCTTTAGTGGTTATTTCAATATTATTTGCTAAAATGTTAATTTCAAAATCTGTAGAACGTAATCCTAATTTAGTTCTTACTTCTGTTCCTTTAAAACTTTTGTTGTTGATAACTAATGTATCTATTCTTCCCGATGATGTTTTTTCTATGGATTTTACAGTAATTTCACCGCATGATAAACTTAACTTATTACAAAATTCTTCTTTAGTTAAAGTTACTTTTGTAGTACTATTCTTTTCTGGTGAACTTACACTTTTTAAATATTCTTTATTTTCTCCGAAGACTGGCTTGGCTTCTTCCGTACTTCCGTTACTAGTGGAAAAATAAAAACTACATATTACGTTACCATTATAGGTCATAATTAAATCTTTAGTGCTATTAACAGCATCTTTTATTTTGTTGTAATAATATTCATAATTTTCTTGCCAATTTTCTTTCATTTTATCTTTGGTAATGTAAACTTGATTAGTTATATCTGTTACTAAGTCATATGTACCACTTGCATTATTCATTTTGTATATGGCATAGGTACGGGCTGCGACAGCTTGAGCTTTTAAAGCTTCCATATTAAAAGATGCAGGCATTTCTCCGGCGATAACTCCAATTACATATTCTTCTAAATCTATATTACTAACTATGCCAGTTTCACTATCTTTAATAGCAAGCTTAACTTCTTCTTTAGGTGTTTCTTCTTTTATATTATTATCAGAAAAGGTAGTTTCTTTTTTGAAACTACCTATTGCTACGAATGATAAAACTACTACAACTAAGAATAGTATTTTATTTTTCATATTTATCTCCATTTAAGTTTATTAAATATTTAAAAAATCTAGTACAAAATTTGTTAATAAATAACCAAAAGAAAAACTTAAAACCATAACAATTATTTTGGCTTCTAGCGTTTTTCCCGATTTAATAATTCCATTAAAATTTACTCCAGATAAACCAAATGCTGATACAAATGTAAAAAATATATAAAGAATTAATTTAACTAGCATAATTTTCATTTTCCATTTCTGTTATTTTTTCAATTCTTCTTAAATGTCTTTCTTCACTTGGTTCTTTGGTCATGATAAAGTTATCTATGATATTGTGAATTTCACTTGATGGAATATTTGCACTAAATGCTATAACATTGGCACCATTGTGATTTTTGGCAGTAAATGCATCATTACTATCAATAACTCTAGCACATCTTATGCCTCTCACTTTGTTGGCAGCGATAGACATCCCTATGCCTGAGCCACAAACTAGAATACCTAAAGAATGTTCTTCTAAAACTTTATGACAAACCCATTTTGCAAAATCCGGATAATCGTCAGTATCATTATTTTCTATATTTGGAACTTCAACCTCATAACCATATTCATTTAAATAATTTATAATATCATCTTTACATTTAACCCCTTGGTGGTCATAACCTAAAAATACTTTTATTGTAATCATCTCCCTATTTAATTATACTAAAGTTTATGCTTGATGTCTATTTATTTAAGGACTTTGTTGTTTAATTTACGATAATATTTATTTTATTGCTAAAATCAATTTTTCTGAAAATATTCAATGTGCGCCCCAGTTGGGCGCAGTATTGATAAATCCCAAAATGTGCCACACTGGGGCACATTTTGATTAAATCAAATTGTGCATATATATTATTTTATAAATACGTATAGCAAACGTTTATGTCAAAGTTAGATAAAATTGCCTAAATTTTGTAAAACTTGAATTATTATCACATTTTATTTTACCATTTACACCAAACACTTAAAAACCAATTTAACTCACGAAATATTATTAAATTACTATATATTCTTTAGATGGCTTTTCTGGCCTTTTTTAATAAAACACTTTTTGTTATAAATTGTGGCCCAGTGGGCCACAATTCTTTTAATTTTTTATATCACATAAAATTATACTTGTTATTCTTTACTTATTTAAATAGTTTAGTTCACTAACTCATAAGTGAGTGTCATTAATTTTTCACTTTTAACAAAGTTTGCAACAAATTTATCTTGTTCTTTCGTAATTATTATTCCAATTGTGGGATTATTATTTGCTCTTTTCTTATACTTATCAACTAATGTCATATAAAATTCAGTTTGACCTTTATCTTCTTTTTTTAAGCTTCTACATTTTATTTCCACTACAACATAACAATTATAATTTACATTGTATAGTAACATATCTATATAGTAATTTTTGTTACCATCACTTATTTTGTATTGATTTCCTACCCATGTAAAATCATTTCCTAATTGCATAAATACGTAACTTAACTGTGAATATATTAATTTTTCTAAATCCTTTTCATTTTCAACTTTATTACCATTTAAATTTAATAGAATTGGATTTTTAAAGTTTTCTATTATGGCTGGTACAATTGCTGATGTTATTATATCTACTTTATCAGGTTTATGTTCTAATCTTTCAAAGGAATTGCTTTTTATTTCTTTTATCAGTTCCCTCTTTGATAAATTATTCTTAATGCATAAGTTAATATAATAATTTCTTTTATTCTCATCTTTTATAGGTAAAATGGTTCTAATTATTGTCCAATTCAATTGTTGGCCCACTGGGCCAATAATTGGAAAATATAGATATAATTGTCTAAATCTAGATAAATTTGTATAATCATAGCCTTTTCCATATTCTTTTGATAGCTTTTCTGACCATTCTTTTAATAGTTTATCACCATATTTGCTTTTTTCTTTTCCACCTTGAGCATCAATAATAAGTTTCCCTATATTCCAGTATGCTTCAGTTATTTCATTATTTGCTTGTCTTTCTTTAATTGCTTTTCCTATTTCCACTTTTTTTACTAGTGTTTCAACTTCTTCATAATTATTCATGTTTCCTCCATTTTCTTATTACATAATTATATATCCATTATATATACTTTTAAAATATAATTTAATAATTAAATATTATTGTTTTATAACCCTTTAGTAGATATAAAATATATACTATCATATAATTGTTTTTATTACAAGTATTTTTAACTTAATTTTTGTGCATAAGAAAAGAACAAAACTAATTACTTTTGTTCTTTATCTAAACCAAATTTTTTATTGAATTTTTCAATGTTTCCAGTCTTTTTAGCTCTTCCTTGAGTACCTGTATAGAATGGATGACATTCACTACAAATTTCAACATCGATTTTTTCTTTTGTTGATTTTGTTTTAAATGTAGCTCCACATGCACAAGTAACAGTAGCTTCTTTTACTTCTGGATGGATATTTGCTTTCATATTCTCTCCTTCCGCCATACCATATTCATGGCATAGTAATTCGTTTTCTTACATATTATACCATATTTTATGTTTTTGGCAAGTTAGTTTAACTAATTTGTGTAATTATTGTGTAAAATTATTAATTTATACGAATTGGATCGGATGATGTTCCTGTACCTGATGTATAATTTACCGAAGACATTAGACTGAAGGAAGGCCGCACCGCATAGGGATCGTTTAAACTGCTGACTTTTCTGCTGTAGCTGAAGATATAACCAGCAAAATTCACAAAGAACATAGAAGAATAGTCTGAACGGGGAGTTATTGTCCATTCATTAAGTCCCATATACATCCAATTTGATGTTGTTGCTGCTCTATAATCTTTGGTGGCATTACTCGAATTATAACTATAATATGTCCAGTATGTTGGACTTGCAGCGTATCCGTAATCACTAACATACATTAATCCTATTCTAGCATCAAATGTTGTTTCCTCTGCTGGATTATTTATTTCATTTTGATATGCTACATTCATAGCTGAAGTTCCTATATTTGCCCACGTATTTCCCCCTATTTTCCATGTCGTTGTTGCTATCTTGGCTGACCATGTACTTCCTATATTTGTGATGAAATTTTTATTTAAGTTTGTTTTATTTAGTAAACTTGTACTCCATATGTTTGTTACACTGCTAGTTGCATTATAATTCCAGTAATATCTATTTATTGTTGTTAAACTTCCTATATATGTTGTATTACTGCTCTTTGCAAATGTATCTGTACTATAATTTCCATCTGTTCCTAGTAGATTATTATTTGCATAATCGTATTTAATTAATTTTACATTATTTCCAAATACTCCGATTATTCTGTATAGGTTATCTGTTGGACATGTACTATCATTACTTCCAAAACATACGTAATTATTTGGATTTGCACCAGAATATCTATATGAGTTATCTCCTGCTCCATTTTCTAAGCTGCTATCATGATAATAGATACCATTGTTTCCTTGAGTTCCGGTATATTGCGATTTTACATAATCGGCTATGCTAAGCTTTGTTGCAATTGTTGCTGTTGATACGCTACTTACCCTTCCATTACTATCTTTAACATATACTTTTATATAAAAAGTTGTGTTACCGGTTAAATCACTAAATGTATAACTACTTGATGTACTTTCTATATAATTACTTCCATTGTCTTTTGAATAGTAATACTTATTTATTGTTCCATCACCGTTTTTTCCTGTTATATTTATGGTTATTGAACTTGATGTACTTGTTGTTGTTACATCTGTTATACTTGGTACTACATATGCATCTGTTGTTGCACTTAAACTATATTCATTTGACATCCTTCCTTTGGTGTCTGCTACTTTTACTTTTATTGTATGTGTTGTCTTTTCTGTTAAACCAGTAAATGTATAATTTGCAGTGCTTGACTCTACATATATTCCATTATTAATTGAATAATAGTATTTTGCAACATTATTTGTTCCTTTTGCGCCAACAACTGATACACTTATTTGATTATACTTGGTTGTTGGTGTAACACTTGTTACGCTTGGTAATATATATGTTTCTGTTGTTATTGCTTCAAAGTACTCTGTTGAATATCTTCCATAGCTATCTAAAACCTTTACTTTTATTTTATATTCTGTTGTATCATTTAAATTATTAAATACATAGCTATTCGTTTCACTTTCTTCATACGTTGCCCCATTATCTTTTGAAAAATAATATTTTACTATTTCATTATCTCCCTTAGTTGCATTTACACTTAATGTTATTGAGTTCAATGTTACTGAGTGGGTAACACTATTTATTTTTGCATAAGTGTAGTTACTTGTCGTGACTTCTGTTTCATATGTATTCGTTTTTATTCCATTTTTATCTATACCATAACTATATACTTTATATGTTATATTATCATCTAGGTTTGAGAATGTGTAACTTGGTTTATCGATTTCTATAAATTTTACATCTGATATTGATTGTGTTGATGTATTTGTTGCTTTTTCTATTCCGTAATAATACTTGCTTAATTGTGCCGAACCTTCTTGTACATTTAATGTTGTTGTTATACTATTATAAGTTGTTGTAGTTTCCATATTTGTTATTTGAGTGAGTTCATAACTACTCATTTTATCTCTGGTTACATATAGTTTTCCTGATAATGATTTTCCCATGTTTTTTACTTGATCTGTATCTAAGTTTACAAATGTTACTTCCACATTCCATTCTTGAGTTGTTGTATTTCCTCTGGTTGCTTCTATATCATAATCTGGAACTAATAAGAAACCACCAGTTCTGGTTGTTATATCAAATCCATTTTCAGTATGAATGAGTCCAGTTATATTTTCTACTTTATTTCCATTTGGGTCTGTTACTGTTAATAAAAGTTCTGGTTTTGCATCACTTGTGGTATATTCAAAATCATTATTTTCTATTATAAAATAAATATTATACCTACCTGTTGTTTTATCTACATCTTTTGAATTACTTGCTGTTAGTGTTGCTGATGCTTTTGTTGAATCACTTACACTACCATTTCCTTTTTTTAAATCTGATTGTGTTAATGAAATATTTATTTCTTTATCAATCTTAAATGTTAAAAGGTCTGTTGTTGCTGTTATAACATTTACATCTGTTGAACTGCCAGCTCCACTAGTTGTTTGAAAGTATGCGAATGTTGCTCCGATTACTACGATTATCAATGTTACAACTGCTACAATACTTAAAATTATTACTTGTTTGTTATTATCTTTTTTCATAATCTAATGCCTCACATAATTAATATGATACTTTTTATTACTATCATACCTTATGTTAGAATTATATCACAATAATTACAATTTGTAATCACTTTTGTGTTACTTTTACAACACAGATTTGTTTGTTATTATTTAATTGAGAGGTCTAAATATATGAAAAAGTTTATTATCCCTAATATTGAAGAAGAAAATACAATTACTAAAACTATAAGAATTAAAAGAAATGTAGCTAATAAATTAGAAAGTTTGGCTGTGCAAAATAATATTACTTTTAATAGATTAGTAAATGAATGCATTGATTTTGCTCTTGAAAATATAGAAGAAGATACTACGGAAGAAGTAACAATTCAAAATAAGTAGTATTTTTTTTAAATCTTTTTATACATTAAATATAAAGTTTTTGATATATCTTTGTGAGCTAAATAATTCATGTAATATGAAGATTTTTCTAAGTAATATTCTTCATGTAAGGATGTTGCGAGAATATCTAAAAATGTTGCATCATATTTACCACATAACACTTTAAGTTTTGAATTAACTTCAATTGCGTCTTTTTTACTAAATTTTAATGCTGGATATAATCCGATTACTATTATTTGTTTATCATAAAATTCTCTGATATTTTTTAAAAATATATTCATATCATCAATGTAATTATCTATTATTTCTGATGTTATTTCTTCAACTTGTGATTTACTTGCAAACTCATCTACGCCAATTGCAAGTGTTAAAAGATCTGATTTTGCTATTATTTGTTTAATTGGTGTTCTTGTTGTTTTACCATAGTCATTGTTATTTAAATGTTCATTTAATTCATGTATTGTTTGATGGACATATGAAAATTCATTATTATAACTTTCTAAATCATCTTTTGTTTCTAATTTTTCCTTTAAATAATCATTAAAACTAGTTCCTGCAACATTATATGGTGTCATTCCAATACTAAGCCCATCTCCGAATGATGTTAATGTTGTTTTTGATGTAACTCTTAAACTATTTATAAATATTGTTAAAATAGCACCGATTAAGATTATTAAAAGTAATTTATATCTTCTTTTCATTAAAATACCCCCATAAAAAAATGTAAAGATTTCTCTTTACATTATATTTCTTCTATTTTAATATTAGCACCCACATGAGATAATTTGTTAATAATTCTTTCATAACCTCTTAGAATGTGTTCAGCATCATTTATTATTGTGGTTCCTTCTGCCAGTAAACCCGCAGTTACTAAGGCTGCTCCGGCTCTAAGATCCGTTGCTGTTATTACTTCACCATGTAATTTTGTCGGTCCAGTTATTTTAGCATGTTGTCTTTCAGCTTCAATATTTGCTCCCATTTGATTTAAATATTTTACATGTCCCATTCTGTTTTCCCATATTGTTTCTTCAAATAGAGATATACCATTTGCTTGAGTAAGTAATACTGACATTGGTTGACCTAAATCTGTTGGAAAACCTGGATATACTACGGTTCTAACATTAGTTGGTTTTAAATTTTTACTCTTGTTAAGTATCATTTTATGATTATTAAGTTTAAAATTAACTCCCATTTCTTGTAATTTATTTAAAAGCACTATGTTATGTTCTGGTATCATCCCATCTATTTCTAGATTATCCCCGAGTAAAGCTCCCATGATGATGTATGTTCCAGCTTCAATTCTATCTGGTATAACTTTTATTTCAGCTCCATGAAGTTCTTTAACTCCTTCAATTGTTATTTCTTCTGTTCCTGCTCCAGATATTTTAGCTCCCATATTATTTAATAAATCTGCTATGTTAACTATTTCAGCTTCTCTTGCAGCATTACTTATGGTGGTTGTTCCTTCTGCCATTGTAGATGCTATCATAATGTTGATTGTGGCTCCAACTGATGCAAAATCCAAGAAAATATTTGCTCCGGTTAATTTCTTAGCATCAATTATGTATTTACTTTCTTCTTTTGTAATTGTGGCACCTAAAGCTTCAAAGCCTTTTAAATGTAAGTCTATTGGTCTTGAACCTATATTACATCCACCCGGAAAATACATTTCAACATGTTTGTATCTAGCAAGTAATGAACCCATAAAATAATATGATGCTCTTAGTTTATTACTTAAAATTTCAGGTATTACTGTGTTTGTCATACAGCTAGCATCAATATCAATTATATCTTTATTAGTTTCTACTTTAACATTTAATAGTTTCAATATTTCAATTAATGCATCTTTATCAGATATATTTGGGACATTTGTTATATGAACATTTCCCTTTGCCATTATAGCTGCTGGTATCAATGCAACTACACTATTTTTAGCTCCGCCAATTTTAATTTTTCCACTTAAAGGTTTGTTTCCTTCAATTATTATTCTTTTCAAAATAATTCACCTCTTAATAATATTTATGGCATGTAAAAAAGAAATATTATTGTTCTCTTCCACATACTTTGCAATATTTCGAATCACTATCAATTAATTTACCACAATATTTGCAATAAACTTTATTATTTGTTAATCCTTCTTTTATTGCTTTTGCTGTTATCTCTATTCCTTCTTTATTTATGTTTGCTTTTCTTGTTACATTATCTTTCATTATTTCTTCATTGTTATCTAATATTTCTTTTTCTGCATTTACTTCTACACTTTTTGATGTTGATAAAATATCTTTTAAGTCATCTTTACTATATTCCATCATGTGTTTAGTAGCTTCAATTTGTTTGCTCATCCATTTTCCCCTTAGCTTAGGACTTACCATTAAAGCAATGGTAAAGATAAAAGTTAATACTACAAGAATTGGTATTATAAAAAACAAAATTTCCAAAATAATCACACTCATTTCTAAGACAATTATAACAAATATTAAGTTAATTGTAAATTATTTATAAAATATGAAATATACCAAGTAAAATAAGTAGTAAAATACCTATGATACTAGCATAATTACCAATTAGTTTACTAGAATATTTTCCAATTATTAAACCTAATGAAGTAAATGAAAAACTGCATACTGAGAAAATAAAACTTGATAGCATAAATTTATTAGTGATATCACTTATACCTAAACCCACAGTAAATGAGTCAATACTAACACTAAAAGCTAAAAATAAAATACTTATACAACTTAAATTTATGTTTATTTCTTCTTTTTTAAAATAATTAATAGCTAAATTTACTCCGAGAACTATTAAGACTAGACCAAGTACTATATTACTTGCTAAATTGAAATAATTCATGATACTTATACCAATTTTATTACCAATAATAGGCATAAAAAAGTGAAATATACCTACAATGAAAGGAAAAAATTTTAAATATTTATTATTTCGAATTAATGAGCCCATACTTAAAGACAGAGAAAAAGTATCCATCGATAAGGATACTCCGATTAAAATTATGGATAATAGTTCTTGCATATAATCACCATTTAAATATATGCTTATTAATATTTGTCTATTAACTCTTTTATATAAGATGTATAAGTAATATCATCATAATCGTCTTCACTTGCTTCAAGTAAACATAATGGTGGAAATAATACACACCACCAATTATCACCAAGTCCATCACCTAAAGTTACTACTAAAGACTCATATTCTCCAGATTTATAAGTTACTCCTTTATAATTTTTTTCAGGGAAATAGTTAAGACCATAGTTGATTTTGTACTCTGTATCATATTTATTTAATATGTTTTTTACTTCATACATATTATTTTTTATTTCTTTACGTGTTTCATCTAAAGAATTTGATGTTGATAAAATGTTAGTAATAACGGGTTCTAATTCTTTTTTTATTTCTAATTTTTGAGTTTGATCTTCTATTTTATTGCTATTTGCTATTATTCTAAATCTAATGGCATCTTCTGGTATTAATACTTTTGTTTCTTTTTTATTTACTAAAATTAATACTGTAACTAAAAATAATGCAATTATTATTTTTTTCAACTTTATCACCTGAATTAATGATGGTTAGTTTTTTTAATATTTATTCATTTAAATATAAATAAATATCTTGGTAAACCTTGTAAATCATTTTCAAATGAATATTTTAAATTTAATTTTGATACTAACTCTTCTAAAAGTTCTTTTTGATTATCACCAATTTCAAATGCTATTAATCCTGGTGAATTTAAATGAGATAAATGTTTATTTAATATTTCTTCATAAAAATATAGTCCATTGTTATCTGCAAATATGGCTATATTTGGTTCTGTTTTTTTTACTTTTTCTTCTACAAAACCATCGTATGGTATATATGGTGGATTAGATATTATGATGTCATAACTATTTTGTAAGTCATCAGTCATACTTTTATGAATAAATGTTATTTCTGCATTATTAAGTTTAACATTTTCCTTAGCTAAATCTAAGGCATCTTTTGAAATATCTAGTGCCGTTACATTTGCATCTAGATTATTTTTAAGTGATATAGCTATACATCCACTTCCAGTTCCTAAATCTATTACATTTATTTTTTTATTAAATAATTCTTTGGCATATTTAATAGTTTTATCTACGAGTAATTCCGTTTCAAATCTCGGTATTAGAACTCTTTTATCTACATTTATTGTTTGCCCTAGAAACTCTACATTGCCTATTAAGTACTGAGGTGGATAATTTGTTAGTTTATCTAAAAGTTCTTCTTTATTTGGATATTTTTTTAATAAAAGTTCCCAGTCTGGAACACTTATGTAATCAGGTTTCATGTTTCCTCCATATTCAAAAAAAGCTGGGTCTACTCTAAAGACATTCCAGCTAGTTTTAATTTTAAATCTTCAGTTATCAAAGCTTCAATAACTGGTTCAAGTTCACCATCCATTACTCTATCTAAAGTCATTGTTGAGAAGTTTATTCTGTGGTCAGTAACTCTGTTTTGTGGATAGTTGTAAGTTCTAATCTTTTCAGAACGGTCCCCGGTTCCAATTTTAGACTTTCTTTCAGCTCCGATTTCACTTTCTTGTTTATGAGTAATTTCATCATTTATTTTGATTTTTAATAGTTGCATCGCTCTTTCTTTGTTACGAAGTTGACTTCTTTCTGTTTGACAAGTAACAACTACTCCGGTTGGAACGTGTGTAATACGAACTGCAGAATTGGCAGTATTTACTGATTGTCCACCTGCTCCACTTGAATGATATACATCAATTTTTAAATCGCTTTCTTTTATGTCAATGTTTACTGTATCAACTTCTGGCATTACTAGAACTGTAGCTGTTGATGTATGAACTCTTCCTTGAGTTTCTGTTACTGGAACTCTTTGAACTCGGTGAGAACCACTTTCATATTTAAGTTTGCTATAAACATTTGCTCCCTTTACCATGAATTCTATTTGTGAAAAACCTCCACTAGTACCTTCAAGTTCATGAAGCACTTCAATTTTCCAACCATTTGCTTCAGCATAGTAAGAATACATTCTGAATAAGTCACCAGCAAAGATGTTAGCTTCATCTCCACCTGCAGCTCCTCTTATTTCCATGATAACATTCTTACCATCATTTTCATCTTTTGGAACTAAAAGTATTTCTAATTCATGATATAATTTATCTATTTCAGTTGTAAGTGTTGCAATTTCTTCCTCAGCTATTTCTTTTAACTCAGGATCATTTTCCATTATTTTAGCTTCTTCAAGATTATTTTGAGCTTGTTTATATTTTCTATAAGCCATAACTGTTTCTTCTAAGTCACTTTGCTCCTTAGATAGCTCTTTTACTTTATTAAAATCATTTAATATCTCTGGATTACTTAAGTCTTTAGTTAATTCATTGTATTTTTCTTCAATTGCATCTAATCTATTAAACATTTTTATCTTCCTTTCTATCGTAGATTAAAATTTTAAGTAGATGCTATAAATTACTTTCATCAATGTCATCAACTACGACTAGGTCAGATAAATCATCTTCTGCAACATCGTCTGTTTCATCATCTTTGTCATAGAAAATATCATCTTCATCATCAGCTATATCGTCTTCTACTAGTTCTTCGTCATCTTCCACTAGTTCTTCTTCGTCTTCATCATCATCAAAAACTATGTCTAATTTATGTCTTGATTGAAGGTCCCAATAACCTTTGTCAAGCATAATAAATTTTTTATTTATAGACATTTGTTCAAAGAAGTCCATTAATTCTTCATCTACTGTTTCTTCTGGTAATTCTAAAACTGCGCATACTTTGGCAAAAATATCACGTAGCTTCATCTTTTTTCCACTTTCTTGTAAAATTAGTAAAGCAATATCATCATAACCCATTAGTTCAAGTTCTTCTTTAGGTATTTGCTTTAATTTCATAAATCATTCTCCTTACATTTGTTCTGGTGGGATAACCCCGATTAAATCAAGTGCATTAAATAATGTTTGTTTAACACATTTGATTAAATTTAAATTTTCCAAAGTTTCTTCTTCATCATCAGTAAGCACACGATTTTTAGCATAGTATAAATGGAATAAACTTGCTAGTTCATATACATAGTTGGTAATCAAATGTGGCAGTTCTTTTGTTGCTGCTGTTTTTACCACTTCTGGGAATTCATAAACTTTTTCTAGAACATTATATGATGTATCGTCTTTAATTGCAATATATTTTTCACATTTTTTTACATTTTCTTGTCCTTTTAGAATTGAACAAATTCTTGCATAGGCATAACTTACGTAAAATACTGGGTTTTCGTTAGATTTACTTTTAGCAAGTCCTAAGTCAAAATCCATTTGAGTATCTAAACTATATTTTGAAAAATAATATCTAGCAGCATTAACTCCGACTTCATCAATTAATTCTTTTAATGTAACTGATTTACCAGTTCTTTTACTCATTTTTACTACTTCACCATTTTCTACAAGCCTTACTAATTGTAATAGTTTAACTTCTAGTTTTTCTGGGTCATTTCCTAGAGCCTTAACACTACTTTTTAAACGTGCTACGTATCCATGATGGTCTGCTCCGAAAATGTCTATCATTTTATCAAAACCACGATTAATTTTATCCATGTGATATGCTATATCTGGTAAAAAGTATGTAGCATTACCATCTTCTTTAATTAAAACATGGTCTTTGTCATCAAATAGGGCGCTACATTTAAACCATGTTGCTCCATCCTTTTCATAAGTGTAGCCATTTTTATTTAAAATATTCACTACTTCTTTTAAATCATATTTTTCTGATAAAGCTTTTTCACTTGTTTTAACATCATATTCAATTCTATATTCTTTTAAATCATCAAAGATGTGTCCAACCATTTCTTCTGTTCCTAATTTTTTGAAATAATCTAAATCTTTATCTAAATATGTATCTTTGTGTTCATCATATAGCTTTTGTGCTATAGCAATTATTTCTTTACCATAATAACCATTTTCAGGCATTTCTGATGGAAGTCCACATATTTCTTTATAACGAGCTATAATTGATAAACCTAAGTTTGTTATTTGACTTCCTAAGTCATTAATATAGTATTCACTAGTTACATCAAATCCGCAGAATTTCATTATACGTGCAAGTGAGTCACCATAAGCTCCTCCACGAGCATTACCAAGGTGTAGAATTCCTGTTGGATTGGCACTAACAAATTCAATGTTGATTTTTTGTCCATTACCTATATTTGAACTTCCGTATCTTTCTTTTTCATCTAAAACTTTGTTGATATTTTCAAGTAAATAATCTTTAGATACAAAGAAATTTATAAAACCTGGTGCTTTAATTTCAATATTTTTAATACTCGAATTATCAATTTTACTTACAATTTCTTCCGCAATAAGCATTGGATTTTTCTTTAAAGTTCTTGCTAATTTCATAGCAATATTAGTTGAAAAGTCACCATTTTCAGCTAAAGCTGGTTTAGTTACTTCAATTTCTACATCTGTTACTTCTAGGGCATCTAAAGCCTTTTTAATTTCTTCTGTTAATAAATTTTTCATAATTCCTCTTTTCTAGTAATTTCTATTACTTTTATTTCATCACCTAATGAATAGGTTAATCGTATTTTATTGTTTTCTTCTTCATATTTTGTATTTATATCATATTTTAAATTATTATTTTCAAATATTACTGTTAATAAATTGTTGTTAAAATCAACTCTGAATATATCTTCTGGACATCGTCGTTCATAAATTCTATTGTTTCTATCTATCACATGAGTACCATATTCATCTACATAGTATATTATATTATCTTCATATTTTGCTGCTTTGTCTATTTCATTAATTATGACTTCTTCGCCATTTTTTAGTTTCCAATCAATTTTCATGGTTAGTCACCTCTTTTTTTCTTCCATATTATAACAAACTTTATATTAAATGTATAGCAAAAATATTTAATTTTTAATAAAATAATTACTGCTTTTTTAAAATTACTTATGATTGTTTTTTTAATAACAAAAAAAGACTATTACAAAATTATTTGTTTAATTAGTAATAGCCTTAACTTAATCTTGTATAATTTTAGATTTTCTTATTTTATCTGTTTAATTTTTCTATGTCTTCTTTGGATAAACCAGTTATTTCAACTATTTCATCAACAGGATAATTTTTTTTAAGTAAATTAATTGCAATTTTAGTTTTTCCTTCAGCTTCACCTTCTGTGAGAGCCTCTCTACGAACTAATTCATCTCTGGTATTTCTAACTAACATTTCATCTTCTTCTGGTGTTAAACCATAAACAAAAGCAGCATCATTATTTAATCTTTTCAAATTATCAACACTCTCCTTAATGATAGCGTTATTTATTTTCTTAGAATACTTTTCTAATTCTTCTTCATCCTTTATACCTATCATGGTTAAAATGGGTGCTTTCATAACGCTTTCTATGTCATTATCATACCAAAACTTTGCAAACTTTTCAACATTAATTTCATAATATTTAAACCTTGGATCAAGTTCTTCCTCGTGGCTTTTATCATATATGGTATAACATTTTATTAATGGTGTATCCTTCCTTACATTATAATTGAGAGAAATATGAATAAATTCTGACTCAATATCATATTTTTCTCCGGCGATAGTATATTGACTGCAGAAAGAAAAATAATAATTCATATTTCTTATTTTATCTTCTTCATTATAAGTAGAATTGAGTTCTAGATTAATTTTACGTTTTCCAGCTTCAAGAAGTAAATCAACTCTTTTATACCTTTCTTTTTTTCTACGAGCATTTAGTTCAATCGGAATAAACTTTATTATTCTATCAACTTTTGTTTCTAAACATTCACTTAAAAGTTCACATAGTAAATCAGTTCTTTTCTTATCTTCTCCGACGAATATAGCCTTAAACATTTTATCATAATTAAATCCATAAAATGTTTTTTCTTTAATTTCATTTGTCATAAAATTTTCTCCCTTCATATAAGACTCTATTCTAAGTTCACTACACAAAAAAAGTCAAGAAAAATCGGTCGACATGGTTCGACAATTATTTTAAAAACGTAGTTTTTACCTATGTTTTATGGGTATCTTGTTATATTAAATATTTGAAATTTTTTTGAAATTTATTATAAAAAAACATTAAAACATCCACTTAGGGATACTCTAATGTTTTATGTAAGTTTCTCTTTTTGAAAACATAATTTTATCTAATCTAATTCTTGAGATAACGTTTTATAAGCATTATTTATCTTTTTAGGTGTTTCTTGTTCTAACTTATAGAAACCTTTACTATATGCTAAAGAAAATATGTCTTTAGTGACTTTATTTATTTCTTTAAACATTTTAAAGTATTTGTCATAAAGATGTTTTGAACTTGCTTCATTTAAAGCATAAGTCATGTTTACTGACATACTTTTTTCTGTTTCAAGTATATCCATCATAAATTCTTTATTATTCATTTATATCACTTCCTAGAATATTTAATATTTCTTCGCAATTAGCTTCATGCATTGTTATGAGTTTTTTTACTATGTTTGTTATTTCTTTATCGTTTATATATTCGTTATAAACATTAAATTTTTTTAGTGCAATAATATTCCAGTTAAACATGTCTTTTAAATAAGATGCATCTTTAGTTGATATCATATTTGGCACATTGTTCATTTTCTATCACCTTCCATTTATATTGTGGATACTTTTTTTAAAAATATATTGTTAATTTTTGGTTAAAATGGTAGACTAGGATAGAGGTGTATTTTTATGAAGAAGAAACTAGTTGTTGGTATAACTATAATTGTTTGTTTATTATTTTCTTTATTTATTATGGGTATATTTTTAGTAAATCAAGATGAAAAAAGTTTAAAACAATTAAAAAATGAAATTTATAGTATGGATAATATAATAGAAAATGAAGGTATATTTAGTAATAATATTGATAAAAAACTTAAAAATAATGTTACTTCTGGTGACTTTGTAGTAGTTGAAAAAGCTGTTAAAAATTATTTTAAAGATTTTGTTGATGAAACTAGAAAATTAATTAATATTTATAATGATGAAAGTGTAGAAAATCTATTTACCATTGATAATTTTAAAGAAGATGGTAAAGATTTTGTAGAAACTTTGGTGACTTTAAGAACTTTAGAAAATAAAGTGGATACTATTAATGAAACTTTAGAAAAGTTATTTAATGAAGATAAAATAATGACTTATATAGATAGTGCTGATAGCTACTATAAAGATTATTATAAGGAATTGATGATTGACAGTGATACTTATGATATTTTGAAAAAAGATATTAGTGAGGCAAGAGATATTTATGTAAGCTTGATAAATGATATGAAAAATATATTTAAATTTTTGAGTAAGAATAAAGATAAATGGAATATTGAAGATGATACTATTGTTTTTGAAAATGATGAATATTTAGATAAGTATAATGAATTGATTGAAAAAATAGGTAAAATAGAAGAAAATGGACAAAATATATAAATAGTCACTTTAGAGTCATAAATATGTCATATATTTATTTTGAAGGGAAGATTATATATGGAAATATTAAAAGTTGAAAATTTGGTTAAAACTTATAAAAATGGTAATACAACTATTAATGCTGTTGATAATATAAGTTTTAGTGTGGAAAAAGGGGATTTTGTTGCTATTGTTGGAGCCAGTGGTAGTGGTAAATCTACACTTTTACATTTACTTGGGGGTGTTGATAGACCTACATCTGGTAAAGTATTTATTGATGGGGTTGATATTTATAATATGAATAATGATGCACTTGCAATATTTAGGAGAAGACAAGTTGGTCTTATTTATCAATTTTATAATTTAATACCCATTTTGAACGTGGAAGAAAATATTGTGCTTCCATGTAAATTAGATGGTAAAAATGTAAGACGTGATAGACTTAATGAAATTATTGATACTTTAGGTTTATCTAAAAGAAGAAGTCATTTACCAAATGAACTTTCTGGTGGACAACAACAAAGAGTTTCTATTGGAAGAGCTATAATTAATAATCCAGCTTTAGTTTTAGCAGATGAACCTACGGGTAATTTAGATTCAAAAGCAAGTGATGAAATTGTTGCTTTGTTAAAAGAATCTAATAAAAAATATAATCAAACTATTATTGTTATTACACATGATGCTTCAATTGCTCAAGAAGCAAATAGAGTTATTACTATTGAAGATGGAAAAATAGTTAGTGATGTTAGGAATTAATTATGAATATATTAAACGAATTAACAATTAAGAATTTAAAGCTTAATAAAAAAAGAACAATAGTAACAATAGTAGGTATAGTTTTGTCTGTTGCTTTAATTTGTGCAGTAGCTGGTATGGTTACATCATTTCAGGCAACTTTAGTAAATATAGCTATTACAGATGGAGGAAATAGACATTTAACAATTGAAAATGTAAGTAAAAAAGACTTGAAATATTTTACAAATAATAGTCATGTAAAGAGTATGTATTTAAGTGAGTCTTTTGGTTATGCTAAAGTGGATAATATAAATAAATATAAACCTTACGCTTATGTTGTGGGATATACAAAATCAGCTTTTGATAATACAACATTAAAACTAGTTTCTGGAAGACTTCCGGAGAATAATAAAGAAATAATAGTAAGTGTACCTTTTAAAAATAGTGCTAAAGTAAAAATAGGTGATACAATCAGTTTGGATATTGGAAAAAGAGTATGCACTGATGGGACTATTCTTAACCAAAGTAATCCATATTTTGTGGAAGAAGGAGAAACTGATCTTTGCCATGAATATATAACTGATACAAGTAAACATGAATATAAAATTGTAGGTATTACGGAAAGATTAAATTATAATATTGAAGGATATAGTGCTCCAGGTTATACATTAATTACTAAAATAGATAAAGCAAGTGATAATATAAATGTATCTTTATTATTTAAAGATGCTAAGTATTATAAACAATATATAAATAATATAGCAAATGATAATGATCTAAATAAATATAATATTACTTTAAATGATGAGCTTTTAAGATGGAGTGGAGCTAGTTTAAGTGATAGAACAATGAATATGTTATATGCTGTTGCGGGTGTAGTAATAGGTATTATAATACTTACAAGTGTGTTTGTTATAAAAAATAGTTTTGATATTGCTAATCAAGAGAAGAAAAAGATGTATGGTATGCTTTCAAGTATTGGAGCAACAAGTAAACAAATTAAGAAAAATGTCTTACATGAAGGCTTTATCCTAGGTCTAATTGGTATTCCTTTAGGTATATTATCAGGAATATTTGCGGATTATATACTTGTTATTATAATTAATTATATTGGTAATTTTAACGATGTTAAATTTGTATTTAGTATATCTATTTGGCCAGTTATTTTAAGCATTATACTTGGAGCAGTTACAATTTATTTGTCTGTGGTTAGAGCAGCTAAAAAGAGTAGTAAAATTGCACCGATTGAAGCGATTAGAAATAACAATGAAATAAAAATTAATAGTAAAAAAATTAAGTCATCTAAAATAGTTGATAAATTATTTGGTGTTGGGGGAGATATTGCCTATAAGAATTTAAAGAGAAATAAAAAAAGAAATAGAACTACGATTATATCAATTGTAATAAGTGTTGCTGTATTTATTTCTTTATCATCATTTTTAAGTTATGGCTTTAAATTAACAAATCAGTATTATCAAGATGCTAATTATGATATTCAGCTTTATCTTAGGGATACTAATGAAGAAGAATCTAAAAAAATAATTAATGATATAATAAAAATGGATAATATTAGTAGATATAGTATAATTAGAAGTATGAGTATGATATTTGATTATAAAAAATATTATAATGAAGATGTATTAGAGTACTTTGGTGGAGTTAAAGATTTATCTCTTAGAATTATGTCTGTAGGTGAAGAAGAGTTTGAAAGAATACTTAAAGAAAATAAAATAAGTGATACTAATTTTGATTATAAGGGTTTATTAATTGATAAAAATATTTTTTATCAAGAAGGTAGTAAAAATTATAAGGAAGTAAATTTATTAGATTTAAATAAAAATAAAACAGTAACAGGTTCTATTAATAATAAAGATTTAAATATAGAAATTTTAAAGAGAATTGATAACTCACTAATGGGATTTCAAAAGGTATATAGTGAAACTCCAACAATTATAGTAAGTGATGAATTTTATGATTATATTGTATCTAATTATAATGTAAATGCTACTGATTCAAGAAGTTTATATATTAAATCTTCTGATTGTGAAAAACTAGAAAGTTTAATTAAAGAATATTTACTTGATGAAAATATTAATAATTATAGTTTGTTTAATATTGAAACAGAAGCTAAGGCTCAAAGAAGTTTAATTACTTTAGTAGCAATATTCTTGTATGGTTTTATTATTGTTATTAGTTTAATTGGTGTTACTAATATTATTAATACAATAAGCACTAATATGAATTTAAGAAGAAGAGAGTTTGCTATGCTTAAGTCTATTGGTATGACTAAAAATGAATTTAATAAAATGATTAACTTAGAGTCAATTATGTATTCTACGAAAGCATTAATTATTGGTATTCCTTTAGGTTTATTAGGTTCATTTGCTATTTATAAAGCATTTGCAAATGGTAGTGATTATGGTTTTATATTTCCATGGCAAGCTATTTTAATAGCGATATTTGTTGTCTATATTCTTGTTAGTTTGATTATGTATTTTGCTTTAAGAAAAACAAAAAGTGAAAATATAATTGATACTATTAAGGATGAAAATATATAAAAATTAGGTTCGATTGACCTAATTTTTCTTAAAATATGGTATTATATATGTGAGGTGTTTTAGGTGAAAATACTTTTAGTTGAAGATAATGAAATGATAATAAAAGCAATAAGTTTTTTGCTTGAAGAACATGATTATAATGTTGATGTTGCTAGAAATATTAAAGAAGCAAAAGAAAAAATTAATGATGCTTTTGATTTAGTTATACTTGATGTTATGCTTCCGGATGGAAATGGATTAGATTTTTTTAAACAATATGTAAATGTTCCAGCTTTAGTTTTAAGTGCTAAAGATGAAGAAGATGATGTAGTTAAAGCAATTGACTTGGGTGTACAAGATTATATAATAAAACCTTTTAGGTCTAAAGAGCTTTTATCAAGGATAAATAATATTATTAAAAGAAATAAGAAAAATAATATTAAAACATTTGAGAATATTAGTTTTGATATGGATGCCTACAAAGTGTACGCTAATAATATAGAAGTTGAATTAACTGGTTTAGAGCTTAAAATATTGTTTTTGCTTTTAGAAAATAGTGGAAGGCTAGTTACTAGAGATGTAATTATAGATAGAATTTGGGATGCATCTGGTAAATTTGTTAATGATAATACTTTGAGTGTTTACATAAAAAGAATAAGAGAAAAAATAGGTAATGATAATTTTATTAAAACAATTAAAGGTATTGGTTATAGGGTGGATTTATGAAAAAATATAGTTTATGGTTTGTAACTCTTTTAATTTTAGTATTTGTTTGTAATTATTTATCTTATAAAAAGTATGCTCATGAAGTAAATGGAGTAACAAGTGAAATAATAGAGGTTGTTCTTACTAAATATCCCGAAGTAAAAAGTGAGGACTTGGTTAAGATTGTGTCTTCAAGTAAAAGGAGAAATAGTAGTGATACATTAAAAAAGTATGGGTTTACAGAAAGTGATATAAGTTATATAAAAAGCTTAGACTATGTTTATTATAAAAATTTAATTATAAATATAAGTATTTTTGGTATATTTGGGATAGTTTGTGGAATAGGATATTATTTTAAAAAGAGAAAATATAAAAAGAATATTGAGGATATTACTAATTATTTAAAAAGAATAAATGAAGGTATATATGATTTAGAAATAATTGATAATGTGGAAGGTGATTTGTCAATTCTTAAAAATGAAATTTATACTACCACAGTGTGTTTAAAAGAAATGTATGCAAGAGAATATGATGATAAACTTAAAATAAAAGATAATTTAGCTAATATTTCTCATCAGTTAAAGACACCCCTTACAGGAATTACCCTTATGATTGATACTCTTTTGGAAGAAAATGTAAGCGAAGAAAAAAGACGTGAATATTTAGTGGATATTAGAAAGCAAATTGAAAATATTAACTTTTTGATTTATGCTATGCTTAAGTTATCAAGATTTGATGCTAATGTTGTTAAGTTTGAAAAAAATAAAATAGTAGTTAAAGAATTAGTATTTGATGTTTTAAAAAATGTAGATATTTTAAGAGAACTTAAAAATATAAATATTCATGTAAAGGGTAAAAATGATGTAACATTTATGGGGGATTATAAATGGGAATGTGAAGCAATAACAAATATAGTTAAAAATGCTATAGAATATAGTAATGAAAATAGTGATGTATATATAAATTATACTTATAATGGTATATATGTAAGTTTGGAAGTTATAAATTATGGAGAAGAAATAAGTAAAGAAGATATACATCATATATTTGATAGGTTTTATAAGAAAAATAACGATGGTAATAATTTTGGAATAGGGCTTTCTTTAGCTAAAGAAATAATTGAAAAAGATAATGGAAATATTAGAGTGGAAAGTAGGAATAATAAGACTACTTTTAGAGTTAAATTTTATAAATAATGTTTACATTAGAAGAATAAACATATATAATTAAATCGGGAGTGAGTTTGAAGATGGAAGAATTTTATAAGAATTTGAAAGCAAAGAAAAGTTTACTTGTTATGGGTATTATTTTATTTGTTTTCTTTATGGGACTTGGTTTACTTTTGTATTTTGATGAGGCAAATACTGAGTTTGTAAAACTTAGTAATAAAACTAGTGAAGGTGTTTATGCTAAAGTAAATGTTAGTTTACTTGATAGTGCTTTTGCAACTGAAACTGTGGATAATAAAAAACGTGATTATTATTTAGCTTTTGATGAGGATAATAATCCTCATGTTGTAATGCTTGATAATGAAAATTTTGAAAAATTACGTAAAATACAAGAATATACTTTAGATGATACTGAAATGAATAAACCTGATGTAGTTACTATTTATGGTTATACAGTGAAAAGTGATACAGAAATATATAAGTATTTACAAGAATTTTTAACTGATGAAGATGGTAATACTTATTCAATAGATACTTTGAAATCTACAGTAGGTGAAGTTTACTTAGATACTTCTTGGAAAAATAGTGAACAAGCTATTTCGTCTTTAATATTATTTGGAATATTTTCACTAAGTGGTATTGCCTTAATAATTACATATTTTGTTAGAAATAAAAAATGTAAAAAGATGATTTTAGAATATGGAAGGGAACTTGAAAAAGTAGAAAGTGATATAAGAAATGGAAGTGGTATTCATAGTAAAGAGTGTCATGTATATTTAACTGATAATTATATTTTAAGTTATGGTAGTGGAGTGAAACTTATTGAACTAAAAGATATTGTTTGGATATATCCATTTATTACTAGACAAAGAGGAATAGTCACTAATAAAAGTCTTTATGTAATTACAAATGATAAGAAAACAAATGTAATTGCTTTAGTTAATGCAATGAGTAAAAAAAGTAAAGCTGCTTTTGATGAATTATATCAAAATATTATTAATAGAGTTCCAGATGTTTTAGTGGGTTATTCAAAAGAAAATAAAGAATTAGTTAAAGAAAGATATAAAAATTAGGAAGTGTGAGCTTCCTTTTTTCAGTTGAATAATTTATTAGCATAATTGAAATTTACAATTGTTTTAAAATTATCAAAGTATTTTAACTTATCATTTTCATAATTTAAATAATAAGCATGTTCCCAGAGATCCAAAGTAAGCAATGGAGTGTAACCATATAATCTTGAGTTATCTTGATTAGAAGTAGTCATTAAATCAATGTTATTATTTTTATCTTTGATTAAAAATACATAACCGGAACCTTTTAAATTAGTGGTTAAATTTTTAAATTCATTCCAGAAATTATTCATTGAACCATATTTTTTATTTATGGCATCAAGTAGTTTGCCTTTTGGTTTTTCTTTGTTATTTGGATTAATTGTTTCCCAGTATAAGTCATGATTTATAACACCTCCGAGATAAAATATTACATCATTTTTATCCTCATCTTTTATTTCATCTAAATGATTATATAAATCTTCAATTTGGTAGTTAAAATTGTATTTTTCTAATATTTTATTGAGGGCTTTTAGATAATAATCTTGATGCTTGTGGTAGTGAAGTCCGATGGTGTGGCTATCTATGAATGGTTCAAGTTCATAAAAAGTAAATGGAAGTTTTTTCAAAGTATACATAATTAATTCACCATTTTATTCTATGAAAAAGAAAAGTAGATGTTACTTTTCTTTTTAGGTGTTTCTTAAATAAAATATTTGTTTTTTAAATGTTTTTAGTTCTTTTACGTGTTTGGTCTGATTGTATAAAAATCTCTTCATTAGATGATATTTTAATTAATTCTAATAATTCTTTTAAATTATTTAAAGAATCTCTTATATCTTTTTTTAATTCATCATTACTTGTTACTTTTGCTATAGTATTTACTAAACCATATTGTGCAATATTTTCTATGGCTTTTGGTGCAATATGTAAGCTATCTGTCACTATTTCTTGGCAATCATTTAAACTTCTTTTAATTAAATATTCCATTGTTTGTTCTTGTAATAACTCTCTGGCACTGCATTTATTATTGGTAAAATTACTTATACCATTTAAGCAAACGAAGGCCTTAGCCATTTTAAATAAGAAATCTGGAGGGTCAAATTCGTAGTTTAGGCAGATATTAATTAAATCTATAAAATAATAAGAAACATCTTTTTTCTTTACTTCTTTACAATACTTTTTACATTCTTCTTTAAATGATTGTTTTTTTTCTTCACTCATATTTCCGTATGGAATTAACATATCATATAGTTTTTCATAGTTTTCTGAGTAAGCTGTTAAGAATAATTTTCTACATAATTTGGCTTCTTTGTCATTAAGGTTGCAGAGTAATCCCATATCTAAAAAATAAATATTTCCCTCTTCATCTATGCAGATGTTTCCACTGTGAGGGTCTCCGTGAAAGACAATTTGTTTATCATGGAACATGGCCCAAAAACTGGATTTAATATAACTGTTTAAAGCTGTAATAATTTTAGCTTTATTTTCGTTGGTTAATTCTAATTTGTTAATAGTTTTAGTTCTTATAAATTCCATGACAATTATATTATCTGTGCAGTATTTTTCATATAATTTAGGTACTTTAATTTTCTTAGTTCTACTTACTTTGCCATTAACACTATTAGCGAATTCTTGATACATTTTAATGTTTTCTTTTTCAAGTGAAAAATCTGTTTCTTGCTTTATCCATTCTAGATATAAGTCCAAGGCGTGATCTCCTCCAGTGTAGTTGCCAAAGTTAACAAATTTTCCAAATCTATGTACAATTTTCCTAATTTCTTTGATATCTTCATCTATTGATTGGGTTATGTCTTTTCTTTTAATTTTTATGGCTACTTCTTCGCCAGTTTTTAGTATTGCTCTATGTACTTGTGATACAGATGCAGAGCCAACCGGTTTATGTTCAATAAAACTAAAAATGTTTTCTAAGCTATCTCCATATTCTTCTTTTAATATTTTTTCAATTTTATCATAACTAATAGGGTTGCAATTGTCACATATACTTGATAGTATTTGTCTATCTTCTTCTGTAAATATATTTCCAAAGTTTTGAGTAGCTAACATTTGTGCTAGTTTAATATAAACTATGCCCATATTTTCAGAAAAATTTTTAATTACCATTCCGTTTTTTTTTCTTAAAACAAATTTATTAAATAGTAATTTAATTGCTTGTAAATATACTTTCATGTTACTCTCCGAATTAGTTTCTATATTGTTGGAAAAATGCTTATGCAAAAAGCCCATGAATACGGGCTTTTAATCTCTAATGGTGCCGCAACAGTGAATTGAACACTGATTTAATCCTTACCATGGATTTGTAATACCATTATACTATAGCGGCTTAACCTAATTATATAATAATATGGTATCTTGCGCAAGTAAATTCTTTACAATATACCCTGTGGGGGTGTATAATATGTGTTAGGTGATATTTGTGCATGAAGTATGTAAAATGTGTAAGAAAAATAAACATAGATGTGAAGAAGAAAAGCAAAATATAATAAAAAGACTAAATGTAATTGAAGGCCAAATAAGAGGAATAAAACAAATGGTAGAAGATGATAGATATTGTAGTGATATTATTATGCAACTATCGGCATCAATGCATTCTTTAAAAAGTCTTGGAAATAATATGCTTAAAAGTCATATGAAAACATGTATGGTTGATAATGTGAAAAATGATAAATTAGATATAATAGATGAAGTAATAACTTTGGTTGAAAAAATTAATAAGTAAGGTGGTAATTATGTTAAGTATAAAGAATTTAGTTGTTAGTTTAAAAAATGAGGATAAAAAAATATTAGATGGTCTTTCTTTAGAGGTTGGTAATGGTGAAGTTCATGCTATAATGGGACCAAATGGTACAGGAAAATCTACACTTTCTAAGGCTATAATGGGACACTTTTTATTTGAAATAAATGATGGGGAAATATTATTTAATGGTATAAAAATAAATGATTTGAGTGTTGATGAAAGAGCAAAACTTGGTATTTTTTTAGCTATGCAAGATCCCACTATAATAGATGGTGTTACAAATAGTGAGTTTTTAAAAAGTGCTTATGAAGAACAAACTGGTAAACATATAGATTATTTTAAATTTATAAGTGATGTTAATAAATCTTTAGATGATTTAAAGTTTTCACGTGATATGATACATAGACATGTAAATGCTGGATTTTCTGGTGGTGAAAAAAAGAAAAATGAAGTTTTGCAAATTAAAATGTTAAAACCTAAACTTATTATATTAGATGAAATAGATTCTGGACTTGATGTGGACTCTTTAAAAATTGTTGCTGAAAATATAAACGAATATAAAAAGGAAAATCCAGATATATCGATACTTATTATTACACATTATCCAAGAATACTTGAAATGATTAAGCCCGATTATGTTCATATTATGAAAGATGGTAAGATTGTTAAAACTGGGGATATGTCTTTAGCAATTGAAACTGAACAAGTAGGTTATAATGAATAAAGTTATATATATAAATAATGATGGTGTATTTGATATAAATAAAGATGAAAGTTTAGAAATATATCATTATGTTGTGGATAAAAGTGTAAATATAAAAATTAATTTAAATGGAGAAAATGCTAAGGTTGTATATCATCTTAGTATTATAAGTAATAATGATAATGTGTGTAAAATAGATGTTAATCATATGTCAAGCAATACAGAAAGTAAAATTATATGTCATGGCGTTAATACTGGGGATAAAAAGTTAGAATTTAATGTAACAGGTTTAGTACCTAAAGATATGGATAAGTGTATATGCAATCAAGAAAATCAAATAATTAATTTAAAGGATGGAGAAAGTGTTATTAAACCTAATTTGCTTATTAGAAATTATGATACTTTTTCAAATCATGCAGCTTATATTGGAGAATTTAGTAAAGATAAAATGTTTTATTTAGAAAGTAGAGGTATAAGTGAGGAAGATGCAATTAGGTTACTTATGAAAGGCTTATTACTTGGTGATGGTGACAGAGAAAACGTTATAGTTAAAGAATTTATGGATAATTTGAAGGAGGCATACAATGGATAAAGAAACTAAAAGAGAAATAATACTTGATAATTATCAAAATCCTACAAATAGAGGTTTAGTGGAAGATGCAACCTATAAAAAAGCTAATACTAGAAGTAGTTCATGTATAGATAATATCGATTTAATGATGAAATTAGAAGATGGAAAAGTAGTAGATGCTTGTTTTGATGGTGAAGCTTGTGCAATATGTACAAGTAGTACAAGTATTATTGTCAAAAGTTTAATTGGTAAAAGTGTAGATGAAGCAAAGAATATAATTAAAAATTATCAAAATATGATAAATGAAGAAGATTATGATCCTGAAGTACTTGGTGAACTTAATGCTTTTGATGAAATTTATTTGCAACCTGCTAGAAAAAATTGTGCTCTTCTTTCAAGTAAAAGTGCTGTTAAAATATTAGATGAAGTAGGTAAGTAAGATGGAAATAGTTGGATTAAGTGAAGCAAGCGTAAGAAAAATATCTGAAATAAAAGATGAAGAGTCTTGGGTTTTAGATTATAGATTAAATGGATATAGGTCTTTTGTGAGTCAAGATATGCCTAAGTTTGGACCAGAAATTAATCTTAATTTTGATGATGTTATTTATTATAAGAGCAATGATGCTGATAAAAAACTTGAAAATAATTGGAATAATATTTTAAAACCTGTAGTTGATGAACTTGATAGTGTTGGGGTTTTAGAAAGTGAAAAACATTTTGGAGGCATGGGTGTTCAATATGAAAGTGAAGTAATTTATCATAATATGATTGATGAACTTGAAAAAAAACATGTTATTTTTACATCAATTGAAGATGCTATTAAAAGATATCCTGATTTAGTTAAAAAGTATTTTGGTAAAATTGTGTCTTTCGTTGAAAATAAATTTGCTGCCTTAAATGCGGCGGTGTTTAGTGGTGGTTCTTTTATTTATGTTCCTAAAAATACAGTGCTTGATAGGCCACTTCAAAGTTATTTTAGAATTAATAGTAAAAATATGGGACAATTTGAAAGAACACTTATTATTGTTGATGATAATTCTTCACTTCATTATGTAGAAGGTTGTACAGCACCTAGTTATAGTGAGTCTAGTTTACATGCTGCAATTGTGGAAATATATGTTGGTAAAAATGCTAAATGTAGATATTCTACGGTGCAAAATTGGGCAACAAATGTGTATAATTTAGTTACTAAAAGAGCTGTTGTGGATGATAATGGCGTAATGGAATGGATTGATGGTAATATTGGTTCTAAAGTTACGATGAAATATCCTTGTTGTGTATTAAAAGGTGATAATTCCAGAGGAACATGTATTACAATAAGTGTTGCTAAATCTAATCAAGAACAAGATAGCGGTGCTCGAATGATACATATTGGAAAGAATACAAAAAGTAATATTGTTTCTAAAAGTATAGCAGGTTCTGGTGGAAATGCTACATATCGTGGAAAAGTTGATATTAAAAAAAGTGCAATAAATAGTGAAGCAATGGTTAAATGTGATAGCTTGATACTTGATGATAAATCGATGAGTGATACAATACCTGTGAATGCTGTTGGTAATGTATCTAGTAATATTGAGCACGAAGCAACTGTTTCTAAAATTAGTGATGATGTGTTATTTTACTTAATGAGCAGAGGTATTCCTGAAGAGAGAGCAACTGAGCTTATAGTACTTGGTTTTATAGATGAATTTAAAGAAGAACTTCCGATGGAATATGCTGTTGAGTTAAATCAGTTAATAAAGAGAAATTTATAAAATTTTTACTTACATAATAAAAATTTTTGTGTTATAATTGTTTTTGCTGTGTGGTTTTAAGTAACGTAAGTCCAGGCTTATGTTACTTATTTTTTGCACATGAAAGGGTGATTTTTTTGAAAAATTATGATTTGGGTAAAGAAAAAATTAGTAAATTACTACTTAATTTTTCTATTCCTTGTATTATTTCTATGTTAGTTGGTGCTTTGTATAACATAGTTGACCAAATATTTATTGGTTGGGGAGTTGGGTATCTTGGTAATACTGCGACGAATGTTGTTTATCCATTTACTGTGATTGCTCTGGCTTTAGCACTTTTGCTTGGAGATGGAGCATCAGCACTTTTTAGTTTATCTTTGGGAAGTAAAGATGATAAAAAGGTTTCTAAAAGTATTGGTAATGCTGTGGTTACACTTGTTTTAGTATCCTTAGTTCTTACTATATTTGGTTTTGTATTCAAAAGTAATATTTTAAAATTATTTGGTGTTACTGAAGCTAGTTTTGATTTTGCTAATGATTATTTAACTGTTATACTAATCGGAATACCTTTTTATGTAATTGGACAAGGTCTTAATGGGATAATTAGAGCTGATGGAAGTCCAAGATATGCAATGATTGCAACTTTAAGTGGTGCTATTTTAAATATTATTTTAGATCCAATTGCAATATTTGCTTTAGGTATGGGAATAAAGGGAGCTGCGATTGCGACAATTGTTGGCCAAATTGTAACGTTTATTCTTACAGTTTTGTATTTTAGAAAATCAAAAAAGTTTAAATTATCCAAAGATAGTTTAAAGCCTGATAAAGAAGTTATTAAAAGGGAAGCTCTACTTGGTGTGTCAAGCTTTATTACTCAAATATCTATAGTGCTCGTTATTGCAGTTTGTAATAATTTAGTTGTTAAATATGGTAGTTTATCTAAGTATGGTGCTGATATTCCGCTTTCAGCTATTGGAATTGTTATGAAAGTATTTGGAATTGTTATTGCCTTAGTTATTGGTACATCTATCGGAGGTCAACCTATTATTGGATTTAATTATGGTGCCGGTAATAAAAAACGAGTTAAAGAAACATTTAATTTGATAATTAGAACTAATTTATTTGTTGGTGTTATAGCTTTTATAGTTTTTCAAGTATTTCCTCAGGCAATTATAAATATATTTGGTAGTGAAAGTGAACTTTATAATGAGTATGCTTTATATTGTTTTAGAATTTATTTGTCTGGTATTACACTTACATGTATAACTAAAACTTGTAGTATTTATTTACAAGCTATTGGTAAGTCTTTTAAGTCAATGTTTATTTCAGTAATGAGAGATGTTGTTTTGTTTATTCCTGCACTAGTTGTACTGGCTAAAATGTTTGGAATTGTTGGAATGCTTTGGGCTGCATTAGTTGCTGATGTTATAGCGTTTATAATTGCTATATTCATGACTTTTGAAAGAAAAAATAAGGTTAGCATTTCAGAAGTAAAAAATATATCAGAAGTTGATGTTGCATTTATTAAGCCAATGGTTATAACTATATCTCGTGAGTATGGTTCTGGGGGAAGATATGTTGGTAAACTTTTAGCGGAAAAACTTGGTATTCCTTATTATGATAAAGAAATAATTGTTGATACTGCTAGGGAAAGTGGATTAGATATAGAATATATTAAAGAAAATGAACAGATAAAAAATGATTTTAATATATATTATAATAATGATGATAATATTTATTTATGTGAAAGTAAGGTTATTAAAAATCTAGCTATGAAGCCTTGTATTATTATAGGAAGGTGTGCAGATTATATTTTAAAAGACAGAAATGATGTATATAATGTTTTCTTATATAGTAGCATGGACAAAAAAATTGATAGAGTTACTAAATATTATGGAATTGATGTGGAAAAGGCTAAAAATGAAATAAATAGGGTTAATAAAAGAAGAGCAATACACTATGAATATTATACTAATCAAAAATGGAACGATGTAAGTAATTATGATTTAGCTGTAAATGTTGATACTTTAGGTGTTGAAAATACAGCTTTAATGATAAAAAATATAATAGAGAATGGAAAATAATGTTTTTATTCTCTTTTTTGTGCTATAATTGAAATGGAGGTAAACTCTTATGAAGAAAAAACAATTAGTTGATTTAATTACATCTGTGTTTTTGATTATTTGTGGAAGTGTTATGCTTTTGTTTCCACTTTTTCACTTTGTGAAAGTAAAAATTATATTTTTGGGAGTCCTTGGTGTGTATGCTGCTCTTAATATGATTAAGTTTGTGCTTACATGTAAAAGTGGTGATTATGAAGGGCTTTTCACAAGTTTAGCATCTATAGTAGTTTTTGGTGTTGCTATGTATTTGGATATAAATAAGATTCCTTGGTATTTAGCTTTATGTTTACTTATTTGGATAATTTTGTTATCACTTATTAAGCTTAAAAAAGGTGATTATTATAATGACAGAAAAAATAAGATGTGGATATTTGAAGTAATATGTTTAATTTTGTTTATCTTAACTGGGCTTCTTACTACGATGAATTTATATTATGAAAATGATATACAAGTTTTGGTTCTTGGTTATTTCTTCCTTATACATGGAATGCTTGAATTATTTGACCCCCTTGTAATTTCACTTAAAATAAAATAACGGATTAAAGGTCCGTTATTTGTTTGTAATAATAAGTTTGATAGCTGTTTTTTGTTCACCATTTATTATTATGTCATTAAATGCTGGGATGACCACTAAGTTATCGCCAGTTGGGGCCACGAAACCTCGACAGATGGCAATAGCTTTAATAGCTTGATTTAGTGAACCTGCACCAACAGTTTGAATTTCAACTTTCTTTTGTTCACGATAAATGTTGGCAATGGCACCAGCTACTTTGCTTGGGTTAGATTTTGATGAAACCTTTAGAATTTCCATTATTACCATTCCTTTCTAGTTAAATATATGGAAAAATTAATCAATTATGCATTGATTTTTAAATTATGGTGTGATATAATTAAGTAGTAATCATTACTATTTAGGAGATGTTATGAAAAATACAAAACAAAGAAAAATAGTTTTAGATATTGTAAATAATAGTGATAGTCATTTAGATGCATTTGGAGTTTATAAACTTGCTAGAATGAGCATACCTAATATTAGTTTGGGGACTGTTTATCGTAATTTGGGAAGTTTAGAAAATGAAAATGTTATACAAGTAATAATGGTAGATGGAGTAAAACATTATGATAAAATTATTCCTCATTATCACTTTGTTTGTAGTAAATGTTTTAAAATTGTTGATGTATTTGATTTAGATATTCCTAAACTTAAAGAATATAATGGAAATTTGGTTGATGATTATGAAATAGTTCTAAAGGGCATATGTGTTAATTGCCAGAAGGAGGATAATTATGGAATTAAAAGGAAGTAGAACTGAAGCTAATTTAATGGCAGCTTTTGCTGGGGAAAGTCAAGCTAGAAATAAGTACACTTATTATGCATCAAAAGCTAGAAAAGATGGATATGAACAAATAGCTGCAATTTTTGAAGAAACTGCAAATAATGAAAAAGAACATGCTAAAATGTGGTTTAAAGAATTACATGGAGGAAGTGTACCTGGTACTTACGAAAATTTGGAAGATGCTGCAAATGGAGAAAACTATGAATGGACAGATATGTATGCTGAATTTGCTAAGGTAGCTCGTGAAGAAGGTTTTGATAGAATTGCATTTTTATTTGAAGGTGTAGCTAAAATTGAAAAGGCACATGAAGAAAGATATCGTAAACTTTTAAAGAATATTGATGAAAAACTAGTATTTAGTAAAGATGGAGAATGTATTTGGATTTGTCGTAATTGCGGTCATATCGTGGTTGGTAAAGATGCTCCTGAAGTTTGTCCAATTTGTGGTCATCCAAAGAGTTTCTTTGAATTAAAAGCAGAAAATTATTAAAAAAGCTAGCATTAATAAATAATTTGTGGTATATTAGTTTTGTAAAAACGAAGAAAAAGGATAAGTAATTATGAAAATTATGTAGAGAACTCTTGGTTGGTGAAAAAGAGGAAGTGGAAATAATGAAATCTACCTTTGGAGTTGGGTGAAAGCCCCGGTTGAAACCGTTATCATACTTAAGTTAAATAAAGAATGGCACCGTCTAATTGACTTCTTTGGGCTATTCTTTTTGTTTTGGAGGGAAAAGAATGATAGATATTAAATTAATAAGAGAAAATAGGGATTTAGTAAAAGAAAATATTAAGAAAAAATTTCAAGATGAAAAACTTGGACTTGTTGATGAAGTTTACGAATATGATAAGACATATCGTGAATGTAAGATGAAAGTTGATGAACTTAGAAGTAAAAGAAATGATTTGAGTGCATCAATTGGTAGTCTTATGCGTGATGACAAAAAAGATGAAGCAGAAAAAATTAAACTAGAAGTTGGAAATATTAATAATGAAATAGCTGAATGTGAAGAAAAAGAAGAAAGACTATCTAAGGAAATCAAAGATAGAATGATGGTTATTCCAAATATAATTGATGCAAGTGTGCCTATCGGTAAAGATGATAGTGAAAATGTTGAAGTTGAAAAATTTGGTGAACCAGTTGTTCCATATTATGAAATTCCTTATCATGCTGATATAATAGCTGGTGTAAATGGAATGGATAAGGAATCTGCTGGAAGAACAAGTGGAGAAGGTTTTTATTATTTGACTGGTGATATTGCAAGACTTCATGAAGCAATGCTGGCTTATGCCCGCGATTATATGATTAATAAAGGTTTTACATATTGTATTCCACCATTTATGATTCATAGTAGTGTAGTTACTGGAGTTATGTCTTTTCCTGAAATGGAAGCTATGATGTATAAAATTGAAGGTGAAGACTTATATCTTATTGGTACAAGTGAACATTCAATGATTGGAAAGTTTCAAGGTCAAATGATTAAAAAAGAAGAACTTCCAATTAGAATGACTTCTTATTCACCATGTTTTAGAAAAGAGGGAGGCTCACATGGGCTTGAAGAACGAGGTCTTTATCGCGTACATCAATTTGAAAAACAAGAAATGATAGTACTTTGTGAACCTGAAGAATCTATGGATTGGTATAATAAAATGTGGAAATATACTGTAGAAATCTTTAGAAATATGGATGTTCCAGTTAGACAACTTGAATGTTGTAGTGGTGATTTAGCTGATTTGAAGGTTAAATCTTGTGATATAGAAGCTTGGAGTCCTAGACAAAAGAAGTACTTTGAAGTTGGCTCTTGCTCTAATTTAGGTGATGCTCAAGCTAGAAGATTAGGGATAAGAGTTAAAGGTGAAAAAGAAAATTATTTCCTTCATACATTGAATAATACTTGTGTTGCTACTCCGAGAGGACTAATTGCTTTAGTGGAAAATAATTATCAAAAAGATGGAAGTATAAAAGTTCCTAAAGTTCTTCAACCATATATGGGAGGATTAGAAGTTATAGCACCTAAATAATTCTATTAAAATTATAAAATTTATTAATGACAAGAAAATGTAAAATAGTTTTCTTGTTTTTTGTATATAAATGTAAACTTGTTTCTTTTAGTGGGTCGCTTTATGACATGTTTTGTCGAAAGGCTTGAAATATAAAAAAATGATGTTAAAATGGTTAATTGAAAGCGGGTTTTGGTTAATTTATTATTTATTATTTTGTACTTATCACTTTCTCATAACTATATTCCTATTAATTAATCAAAACTCCTTTCATTAATTTGATTATTATGATAAAATAATGTTTCGAAAGGAAGTTATTTTATGAATATACCCAATTTGGCTGTTGCTGCGGATAGAAAAAAAGTTTTAGTTAAAGAAGAAAAATTGGATATGAATATTAGGCCAATTTATAAAGGAAAAAAATTTTTCTTGAGAACTTACGGATGTCAAATGAATGTCCATGATTCAGAAGAAATTAAATATTATTTGGAGAGTTTAGGATATGAACCTGTTGAAGAGTTGGAACTTGCGGATATAGTGGTGCTTAATACATGTGCAATTAGAGAAAATGCTAAGGATAAGGTTTTTGGTTATTTGGGAAGATGTAAACATCTAAAGAAAGAAAAACCAGATTTAATTATTGCTGTTGCTGGATGTTTAATGCAAAAACCTAATGAAATTGAAGAAATACATAATAGGCATAAATATATTGATATAATTATTGGAACTCATAATTTAAATGAGCTTCCTAGTTTAATTGAAGAAGCTAACAATAAAAAGATACAAAACATTGAAGTTTATTCTAATAGTGATGTTGTTTTTGAAAATGTAAAATACAATAGGGATTCTAAAGTAAGTGCGTGGATAAATATTATTTATGGTTGTGATAAATTTTGTACATATTGTATTGTTCCTTTCACTCGTGGTAGAGAAAGAAGTCGTAAGATGGAAGAAGTTCTTGAAGAAGTACGTGATTTGAAAGAACAAGGTTATATAGAAGTTACTTTGCTTGGACAAAATGTTAATGCGTATGGAAAAGATTTGAATTTGGGTTATGATTTTGCAACACTTTTGGAAGAAGTAGCAAAAATAGGGATTCCAAGGATAAGATTTGTAACATCACATCCATGGAATTTTACTGATAAAATGGTTGATGTCATTGCTAAGTATGATAATGTAATGCCTTATGTTCATTTGCCAATTCAATCTGGTAGTGATGATATTCTTAGAAAAATGAATAGAAAATATACAATTGATGAATATAAAAAGCTTTTTGACCAAATTAAAAGTAAAGTTAAGAATGTGGCTATTACTACGGATATTATTGTTGGATTTCCAAATGAAACTGATGAGGATTTTGAGAAAACTTTAGATATTGTAAATTATTGTAAGTTTGATGGTGCATATACATTTATTTTTTCACCAAGAGAAGGTACGGCCGCTGCAAGAATGGAAGACAAGGTTTCTATGGAAGTTAAAGAGAAAAGATTGCAAGAACTAAATAATCTTGTGAATAAATATTCTTTAGAGAGTAATCAAAAGTTGATAGGAAAAGTTGTTGATGTTTTAGTAAATGGTATTAGTGAAAAAGATAGTAGTAAAGTTTATGGTTATACTGAAACAATGAAATTGGTCAATATTGTTGGTGGAAAAGAATTAATTGGTAAGATTGTGCCAGTTAAAATAACAGATGCTAAAAGTTTTAGTTTAGATGGTGAAATTAGTCAAGAATAAATTGCTTGACTTTTTTTAAACTTTTAATCAAAGGGACGAGTAACCATAAAAAAAAGTCCATAAGGACTTTTGATTTTTAAATGGTGGCTCGTCTGGGATTCGAACCCAGGACCCTTTGATTAAAAGTCAAATGCTCTACCTACTGAGCTAACGAACCAATAAAATTAAAATATAAAATGGCTGCCTCGGCAGGATTCGAACCGGCGGAATGTCAGAGTCAAAGTCTGATGCCTTACCACTTGGCTACGAGGCAATATATAATATTAAATGGTGGGGAGACATAGATTTGAACTATGGAACCCGAAGGAACAGATTTACAGTCTGCCGCGTTTGACCACTTCGCTATCTCCCCAAAAAAATGGTGCCGACAGAGAGAGTCGAACTCCCAACCTACTGATTACAAGTCAGTTGCGCTGCCAGTTACGCTATGTCGGCAAACAAAATATATTAAATAAAATGGTGGGCGCTATAGGACTCGAACCTATGACATCCTGCTTGTAAGGCAGACACTCTAACCAACTGAGTTAAGCGCCCATGTCTTGATGACAATTAAGATTATACCAGAAGGCAGACGCAAATGCAAGTAATTTTTATAAATTTTGTCTAATTTTTAGTAATTTTCTCTCTGTCGGCATAAATTTTTGGGAGATAGTATGCAAAAACTGGTTTATTTTACATATATAAAATAAATATATATTAACTATTTTATATTTATTAAAGTTATTAATATGTTTAAAAAAATTGAAATTTTAAAGAACCTAGGGGTTGCATGAAAAAAACTAGGACATGCCTAGTTTTTTGTTTCAAATCTGGTCGAGAAGACAGGATTTGAACCTGCAACCCCTAGGTCCCAAACCTAGTGCACTACCAAATTGTGCTACTTCTCGGGAATAATAATAAAAAATTGGTACGCCCAAAGGGATTCGAACCCCCAACCTTTAGATCCGTAGTCTAACGCTCTATCCAGTTGAGCTATGGGCGCGTATTACTTCAGGTGCATTAACATTATATTACAATTTTTCTATTAAAGTCAATATTTTATACCAATTTTTTTATTATTTTCATACTTTTAAAGAAATTTTTTCTATTTTTTCTTTAAAATTCCAATTTTTTATCCAAAAAATAGGGTAAATTACTAAAAAAAATAAAAAATTTGACATCTGCAACAAAAAACGACAAATTTTGCATATTTAACTTGCTATAATAACTAACCATGAAACAGAAATTAGATGAAAATATTAAGAAATTACTAATTGAGTTTTATTTAATCCAATGTAAGGGTTGGGTAAAGAGCCAAGGTAAAGGTACAAGCGCTGCAGGTATGACACTTGAATATTTACTTGGAAAAAAGGAGGATTCAAAAGCTTTACCAGACTATTACGGAATTGAATTAAAAACTAAACTCTGTACAAGTAATTATCCACTTAGGTTATTTAGTGCGGTACTTGACAATAGACCTAATGTGATGAATGAACTTTATGAAAAGTGTTCTTGGAAAAGAACTAGAAATGAAGGAGAGCGTGAATTATATGATTTTATAAACTCTACAAAATTTTCTAATACACATAGAAAATATGCATTTAAGTTGAAAGTTAATCGACCTAAAAGATGTGTAGAACTTCTTATGTATAACAATTGGAATAAAGTTCCTGTTTACAATGATATGTCATGGTCTTTTGATGAGCTTGAATTAAGACTTACCACTAAACTATCGTGTCTTGCAATAATTCATGCATGGAAAATGACTTTGAAAGAAAATAATACTGATTATTTTAAATATGCAAATATTAATTTATACCAATTAAAATCTTTTGAAAACTTTATTGATTTAATTGAAGAAGGTAAAATTGCTGTTGATCTTAAATTATATCCATATTACACAGGTGAAAACAAAGGAAAGCTTCGCAATCGTGAAACAACTTTTGTAATAAATGAAAGTGATATTTCCTTATTATTTGATAAAATTGATATAAAGCTTAATGATATTCTAAAAGAAATTCCTAAAGAAGAAAATAAACAAATTTAAATTATTTTCTTTTTTTTAATATAATTAAATTATGAATGAAGATTTAAGTCGGTTAAAGGATATTAAAATTGAAAACTATATATGGATAATTTATATTGGTATAATTGTTTTAAGTTGGTATGCTAATAGTAAAGAAAAAGATTTTATAATTAATAAAAATGAAAATTCAAAAAAAGAATATCAGGCTTTAATGATTTTAATTTTTACCATATTACTTTTTATCTATTATTATTTTACAATTGATTCTTATGATGATGTCAAGGAGTTAACTCCATTAGATTCTAAGAAAAAAATTATTTTGCGTTATGCGTCTTTCGTAGGTTCTTTTCTAATCCTTATAAGTGGTATTATATTTTTAATAATAGCTATTTTAGATGATAACATTGATACAGAAATTGCCTTTAATTAATAATTTACATCTTTTAATCTTCATAGTATAATATTTTCAATAAAAACTTTGAAGTGGATGTGTGCGTATGAATGAAAGAAAGTTTTTGAAAAACGAAGCTCGAAAGAATTTGAAAATTCACTATTTTAGGAATATTATTGTTACTTTTATAACAGCAATTATTCTTTCTAGCGGAATTACTTACACAACTAAAAATTTCACTGATTTTTCTTTAACTACGAATATTATTAGTAAAATTACCAATGATTCAAATTTAAAGATTCCTGAAAATAAAATTTTTGATTATGATTTTAATAAAAATATACAAGAGAAAATTCAAAAAAATTACAAATATGGTGTTTTATCATATCTAATTAATGAAACTTTAAATAATGGTAATATAGTTACAACACTTTTTAATGGTATAAATAAATTAATACTTGGTAATAAAATTAGTGCCGGTGTAATAATTATAATTAGTAGTCTAATCTTGTGGGGTATTAATTGGCTTTTCTTTAAAGTAATTGAAGTTGGCAAAAACCGTTTTTTTCTTGAAAAGAGAAGATATTATGAAACAAAAATGGAAAGAATATTATTTCCTTATAAGATGAAAAAGACTTTCCATATTGCTTTTATCTTATTTAATAAATTTATCTATCAAATTCTTTGGTCTTTTACTATTGTTGGAGGTTTTATTAAGTATTATGAGTATCGTATGATACCTTATATTCTGGCAGAAAATCCAAATATAAAAAGAAAAGATGCCTTTTTGTTATCTAAGAAACTAACTGTTGGGGAAAAATTAGAATTATTTAAAATGGATTTATCACTAATTGGATGGGATATTCTTAGTATTTTTTCTTTTAATATTAGTTCAATATTTTATTCTGATGCTTATAAAAATTTTATTTTTGCTGAATATTATATGAAACTTAGAAATAAACATTGTTTTGATTTACTAAACGATGAAAAATTAAATATAAATAAAGCAATTTATGAAGAATATCCTTATATTAAAAATAATAAATCATTAAAAATTGATTATAACAAAGATTATGATTTTATAACTTATATTTTATTTTTCTTTACATTTGCTTGTTTTGGATGGCTTTGGGAAGTCCTTTTAGAGTTTATAAAATTAGGAAGATTTGTTAATCGGGGAACTATGTATGGTCCTTGGCTTCCTGTATATGGGTGGGGTGGAGTATTAATTTTACTTTTGCTTAAAAAATATAGAGATAAACCTTGGCTTTTATTTATTTTAGCTTTTACTTTATGTGGAATTGTCGAATATGGTACTAGTATGTATTTAGAATATGTTAAACATTTGAAATATTGGGATTATAGTGGTTATTTTTTAAATATTAATGGGAGAATATGTCTTGAAGGCTTAATTTTATTTGGGCTAGGTGGTTTTGGTTTTACTTATATTTTTGCACCACTTTTAGATACTGTTTATAAAAAAATTCCTAAATATATTAAAATTGCTATGTGTACTATTTTAGTATCATGCTACTTAGTTGATTTATCTTATACACACAATCATCCAAACACAGGCATGGGTATAACTAGAAATTTTTCTGTGAAATTTCAATTGACTAAGTAATTTAAAAATTGTATAATAATTAACACTTTTAGGGGGATGTTTATGCAAAAAAGAAATTATTTAGAATTACCTAAAGAAAATGGACCAAGATTTTATTATAGAAGTGAACCACTTCAAAAATCTAAAGATGAACTTGAAGAATTTTTAGAATGGGATAAAAGTATGAATAATTTAGCTTTTGCTAGAAAAATGATGTATTCACATGAACTTAAAGCTAATAATTTAGTTGAAGGTTATGGTGATGATTTAGAATTAATTGAAGCTGTTATTAAAAGAAAGATTGATACTATAAAAGATGCTGAAATTAAACAAAGAATTTTAAATCTTTATCATGGATATTATTATATTTTACATCACCGAAAAATGGATGCAGAACATCTTCATGAGTTATATCAAATTTTAAGTGAAAATCTTTTGTGTGAATATGATAGAGAAAATATGGGGCCTTTATATAGAGAAAAAGCAGTTTATATACTTCAAAATGGAAGATTAGATATGGATTTGTCGGAAGGTGCTGATTACCAAAATATTGAAAAACTTATGTCTTATTATTTTGCTTTTGTTAATGAAACTCAAGATTTATCACAAATAGATGAATATATTAAATCACAAATTATGCATTTTTATTTTGTTTATATTCATCCTTATTTTGATGTTAATGGTAGAACGAGTAGAACTATGGCTATGTGGTATTTACTAAAAAAACAAGCATATCCTTATATAATATTTAATCGTGGTATTAGTTTTAAAGGTTCTAAATATGATAGAGTAATTAAAGATGCTAAAGAAAGTTGCGATATTACTTATTTTTTAGAAATGATGCTTGATACGTTAAAACTAGAACTTGAAAAAGAACATATTATGCAAGATATTGCTTCTTCATGTAAACATAAATTAAGTGGTGTAGATTTTCAAACTTTGCTTTATTTTTTGACAATGAATGGTTCAAAAACTCTTGCAGATTTTGGAGTTATTTATAATAGATTTAATGATAAAAAGACTACAAATGAAATTTATGTGGAAATGATTGAACCACTTATAGATATGGAAATTTTTAAGGTTATAAGACAAACTAAAAGGATAATAGGAAATATTCCAAATGTTGAACTTGAACTTAATCCTACTTTTTTCGAAAATGATGAAAAACATTTATCTAGGATAAAATTAAAATGAGCTTAGATTTTAAACTAAACTCATTTTTCTATGAAATAAGCATAATATTCTTCGAATGAAATGTTGTTTTCATGAATATATTTTGCTATTTCTTTTCCTACATATCTAAAGTGCCATGATTCATAGTTATAACCAGTTACTTTTACTAAGTCTTCGGGATATCTTAGAATAAATCCAAATCTGTAACAATTATCTGCTAGCCATTTGGCAGTTTCTGTATCTTTGAATGTGTTTTTATTACTGTTTGATTTACTAAATATATCAAGGGTAAGTCCGGTTTGATGTTCAGATGAACCTGGTCTTGCTGCAATACTATCAGCATATTTTTGCCCTCGAGTATTTTTGTAGTTATTATATACTATTTCTTGTTCACTATATGACCTATATGAAGAACTAATCATTAAGTAATATCCTTGTTCTTCTTTTGCACTATTCCACATTTCTAAAAATGCATCATAAGTTACTTTTCTAGTTCTTTGACTTCCTTTATCTCCCCATGCGTATGTTTGAGATATTGTTACTAAGTCATTTGGTTCATAGTCACTTCCAAGTAAATAATATTTATTTACTAGCATACTTGTATCTTTGCTTGTATCAGTATTAAATTCAACTTCATAAAACTTATTATCTAAATGGATATTTATATTTCTAACTATGGTACTTAAATCCAACTTTTTGTTTTGATTCATATAATCAATGTATTTATAAAAATTCTTTTTTAAAAAATATTTTTCTTCCATTAACTTTAAGTAATTTTCATTTACTTCATTATTTAGAAAATAGTTATAATCTTTTTCACTAAAATTATTTAGTATTTTATTTACTTCTTCAGTTTTATATCCATGTTCTAATAGTTTATATTCATAGGTTTGATGGTATTTATATTCTTTGTATTTTTTATTACCAAATATAATTCCTCCGATTATTATAATAATTAGTATTATGATGTAGTAAACACCTTTTTTCATTTTTCTTCTTTTAGTCATTTTTGTACCTCCATTATAAATTTATTATAACATTTATTTTAGGTATTTACAAATATTTATAAATGTAGTACACTTAGGTTAACAATAAAGATGGTGATGGTATGTACACAAATAAACAAATTATTGGTTTATGTCCAAATTTTTATAAAATAATAGAATTTAGCCCTTATGAAGATGATATTATATCTAAAAAGTTAATTAAACTTTATCAAGAGTATATTTTTAGAATTGATATAAATAATCCTGATGATGTTGAAAGTGTTATTAACTTGGATAAAGTAGTTAGTAAATATATAGATGATTATTTATTTAGAAAAGAAATGCAAAAACAAATAGTTCAAATTAGAATTAAAAAAGATGCTAAAGATATTTTAAAAGAAATTATTCATTCAATTATTAAGATTTTTGATAATTATGAAGAATATACTACGAGAGTTATCTATATTTCAAAGTGGATTTAAAAAGAGCTGAAAAGTTCTTTTTTTCTTATAAAAAAATACTGAATTGTAATATTTCAGTACTTATTTTAAATTATTTTTTGATAATATTGATTTTGGATATGGTTTACGTTCATCGGTTCTATATAGTAAATAATCTATGCTTGTATCATAGAAATCAGCTACGTTTTTTAATACTTCAGTGGGTATGTCATTAGTTTCTGTTTCATATTGAGAATATCCGGTTTGGCTCATATTTAGATATTTAGCAATGTCTTTTTGAAATAGGTCTTTATCTTCACGTAGTTCTTTTAATCTGTTCATAATTATATCACCATTAAAACAATATCATAACTTAAAACAAGTTATTGATTTATAACTTAAAATAAGTTATAATAATGTTACATAACTTAAAATAAGTTACACGTTATTAAAGTATTGTAATAAAAAGGATGGTTATTTATGAAAAAACACATTAAATTATTGATAGTATTAGGGATAGTGTTATTATCAGGTATTAGCTTCTTTTTAGGAAAAGAAAGTAAAGAAAAAGATATTTTTAAGGAAGAAAGTAGTAATATTAAGAAAAAAGATACTCATTTAAATAGTGTATCTATGATGCTTGAAACTAAAGCAAATTCTGGAAATTATGAAATGACCACAAGAGATAGTTGGCCAACAGAAGGATATATTTTTAACTCAGAATTATCAAAATGTGAAAATGGGGGAGAACTTTCCTGGGATAATGAAAAGAAAGTTGTACTTATGAGTGGTAATGTATCAGATAAATGTTATGTATATTTTGATATTATATCCACAATTATATTTAAAATAAAAAATAAAACATATTATGCTAAGCCAGGAATGACATGGGAAGAATGGATAAATAGCGAATATAATGTAGATGGTTATGAATTTAGAGGAAGAAAGGGAGTATACATAACTGGGGGAATACTTAGCACGGATAGTTCTATTAGTGATTCTGATTGTAATGTAATAAGTGACATTACAGTATCAATAGTTGAAAATTATAGTTATAAGGAAGTTAATGCACAAAGCTCTAATGGAGATACTAAAACTTGTTATTCTTAGTAAACGTTTTCGCAATTGTATAAAATATCAAATTTAATAAATTCATGAAGATTAAAAATACCTAACAATCATATAATTAATAAGGTGATACTCTATGCATATTAAAGATACCCTTATTAATTTTTTGTATGATAAAGAATATTTTATATCTATTTATGATACATATATTCATGTTTTTAATTATAAAGATTTAGTTAGTTTGACTAGTAAAATAATTATTTTAAAAATGAATAAGTTTATTTTAGAAATAAAAGGTGAGGATTTATTTATAACTAAGATGATGCCAAATGAAATACTTATTAAAGGCAAAATAAAGAATGTAGGTATTACTTATGAATAAAAATATTGTGTGGATAAGTAGTAAATGTGATAATTATTATAGATTGATTAAAAAAATAGAAAGTTTATCAATTAAAATATATGAAGTTAAATATATAGAAAAAGTTCTTTATTTAAAAGTTACAAAAAAAGATTATGAAAAAATAAGTAAATATATTGTTAGTTATAAATTTAAGGTTGTAAGAAATACTGGAATTAATAAATTAATTGAAAATATAAAGAAAGAAAAAATATTTGTAATTAGTTTAGTGGTGGGATTGCTTGTTTTTCTTTGTTTAAAAAATTTAATTGTTAAAGTAAACATTGTTCATGAAAATAGTGATATTCGTGAGCTTATTAAAGATGAGTTAGATAGTAATGGAATAAAAGTTTTAAGTTTTAAGAAAAGTTATAAAAAGCTTGAAGAAATAAAGCGAAGTATCCTCGATAAATACCCTGATAAACTTGATTGGATTGAGTTTGAAGTTAAGGGTATGGTTTTAAGTGTTAAAATAGAAGAAAGAATTATTACTGATACTAATAAAGTTGATAAAGTCTGTGATGTTGTTGCTAGGAAAAGCGGTGTTATTAGTGATATTAAGGTAGAAAATGGTGATGTTTTAGTTTTAATAAATGATTATGTAAGAGAAGGAAATACACTGATTAGTGGAGTAGTTAAATATAATGAAGAGGATAAAAGATATACTTGTGCAGCTGGTGAAGTTTATGCCACAACTTGGTATACAGGTAGTGCAAGTATTCCTTTTAAATATGATGAATATGAGAAAGAGAAGAAAAAAAGATATAATTTAGTCTGGGAATATGATGGAACAAAACATGAAATATTTAAAAATAGATTAGATAGTTTTGAAAGTAATTATAAAACTTTACTTAAGGTGTTTGATTTTGGTTTATATCTTGATAAGCAAGTAAGTGTCAAAAAAATAGAGAAGGAATATAGCGAAGAAGAGGCTTTAAATGTTGGCATAGAAAAGGTAATTCAAACTGTAGAGAAAAAATTAACTAAAAAAGATACAATAATTGATAAAAAAGTTTTGAAAAAAGTTAAAAATAATAGTACAATGGATATAGAGGTATTTGTGGTTGTCAAAGAACTTATAAGTACTCAAAAAGAAATAGAGATTGAAAAGGATTGATTAGTATGTTTCTAAATACCATAAGGGCAGTTTTAAATGATAATTGGCCAGTACTTGTTATATTTATTGTTACTTTAGTTAGTATGAGATTTTTTTACTTAAGAGCACATAAAGAAAAGGGAGCTTTTTATAAAGAATTTTTTGGAATACTTTCAATAGTTTATCTATTTTTGTTATTTCAACTTCTTACTAAAGTAGAACTTAATGAAGGTAGTGGTTATAATTTAGTGCCTTTTACAGAAATATTTAGATATAAAGTTGGTAGTAGTTTATTTATATATAATGTTGTTGGTAATATATTAGCATTTGTTATTTTTGGTTTAATTGTATCAATATATATAAAACCTAAGACCGTTATGGCTCCGTTTTTGATATCTTTAGTGGTATCTTCAACAGTTGAATTTGTGCAACTTAATATTGGAAGAAGCTTTGATGTTGATGACATAATTTTAAATGTTTTAGGTTGTGTTATTGGTTATCTTCTTTATATTGGACTTGCTGCTATTCATAATCATTTGCCAAAAGCATTACAAAAAGAAGGATTAATTAACATTATATGTTTTATTTTATTAATAATTATGGTATTATATATACTTAAGGTGATGGGGGTGTTAGCATTTTGAATCACTATGAAATAATAAATGAATTTAATGAAGAAGTAAAATGTGATTATTTACCTAAGATAATTGATAAATGTTTGGAAATGGAACATGTTGAAAATGCAGTATTTACAATAATATTTATTGATGATGAGAAGATGCATGAACTTAATAAAACTTACAGAGGCATTGATAGAACTACGGATGTTTTATCATTTGCTTATGAAGATAATGAAACTGTAGAATGTGATATAAGAATGCTTGGAGAAATATTTGTAAGTATTCCTAAAATGAAGGAGCAAGCTAAAGAGTATGGACATAGCGAAACAAGAGAACTTTCATTTTTAGTAGTTCATGGCATACTTCATTTGCTAGGTTATGATCATACTTTAGGTGAAAAAGAAGAAAAAGAAATGTTTAGTCGTCAGGAGTTGGTATTAAATGAGTTTGAAGAAACAAGAGAAGCATAAGAAAATGAGTTTTAAAAGATTTTTAAATAGTATTAAATATTCAGTTGATGGTTTAGTTAATGCTTATCAAAATGAACAAAGTTTATGGCTTCATGCTATGTGTACAATAATAATTGTAATTTTAGGTTTTGCTTTACAAATAAGCTTTATTCAATGGGCGATAATTGTTATAGCTTTAGTTATAGTTTTAGCAGTTGAACTTTTAAATACCGCAATTGAAGCAACAGTTGATTTAGTTACTAAGGAAATTCATCCACTTGCTAAAGTTGCTAAAGATTGTGGTAGTGCTGCAGCATTTGTAAGTAGCATTATGGTATTTATTATTTGTTGTTTTATCTTTATTCCTAAGATTATTGCACTATTTTAGAGGTGTTTATGAGAAGCGGGTTTGTAAGTATTATAGGTAGACCAAATGTTGGTAAAAGTACTCTCATTAATGCTATTATAAATAGAAAGGTTGCTATTACAAGTAATGTTTCTGGTACAACAAGAAACATTATTCAAGGAATATATAATGATAGTGATTCTCAGATAGTTTTTGTGGATACCCCAGGGATACATAAACCAATAAATAGACTTGGTAAAGTTTTAAATAAAGAAGCGCTTGCTTCATCAAAAGATGTTGACCTTATATTATTTGTAGTTGATGTTGCATCAGGTATTGGTAAAGGTGATATGTTTATTTTGGATAACTTAAAGGGAAGTAGTGTTCCGGTTATTTTGGTACTTAATAAAATTGATGAAATAAGTACAGATAAATTATTTAGAACTATTAATGAATTTAAAGATATTTATCCTTTTGTGGAAGTTGTACCAACATCTGGGCTTAAAAATGATAATGTTGAACATTTAATAAGTGTTATTAAAAATTATTTACATGATGAAGTTAAATATTTTCCAGATGAATATTATACATCAAGTAGTATTAAGTTTATGGTAAGTGAACTTGTTAGAGAAAAACTACTTCAAGTTACAGAAGATGAAATTCCTCATAGTATTACTTGTTTTACAACTCTTTATGAAGAAAGGAAAGATATTGTAAATATTAATGTTGATATAATTGTGGATAGAGATAATATAAAGAGAATAATTATTGGTAAAAATGGTAGTAGACTTAAAACTGTAGGTACACTTGCAAGAAAAGAAATTGAAGAAGAACTTACAGGTAAAAAGGTTTATCTTGAGTTATTTGTTAAAACAATAAAAAATTGGAAAGATAAAGAAAAATACTTAATTGAATTAGGTTTTATAGATAATGAATAAAATTTAGAGATGTCACCCAATATATAATTAGGTGATAAAAATGAATAAAGAAGAAGCATGGAAAAAGTTCCAAGAAAGTGGCAAAGTAGAAGATTATTTACGTTATAAGGAAGCTGAAAAGAAGGATTAAATATGCTAGAAGTAGATGGATTTGTTTTAAGTGAAATTCCATATGGTGAGTCTAGTAAAATAATAAATGTTTTAACTAGAGAGTATGGAGTAATTGGTATTATGTGTAAGGGTGCTAAGTCTTTAAAAAATAGATATAGAGTACCTACGATGAAGCTAAGTTATAGTCATTTTAACATAATGTATAAAGAAAACAAATTATCTACTTTAGTTAGTGCTGATGTAATTAATCCCTTTAAACTTGTCAAAAGTGATATTCTTTTGGTAAGTTTTTTGGCGTATTTAACGGAACTTACTAGTCAAGTTGTTAAGCAAAGTAATGATATAGAAAATATATATGATGATTTTATAAAGACCATTTTAAAACTTGAAGATGGGTTGGATCCGATAGTTTTAACTAATATTTTAGAAATTAAATATTTGGAATATTTAGGTGTTTTATTTAATTTGGATGAATGTGTTATATGTGGAAGTAAAAATAATATAGCTACATTTGATGCTGATAAAGGCGGTTATATTTGTATAAATTGTTTAACTAATGAAATAATTGTGGATAAAAAAGTAATAAAAATGATAAGAATGTATTATTATGTAAATATTGATTCAATTAAAGAAATAAAAGTTGATGATTTAACTAAGAATACTATAAATAAATATTTAGATTTGTATTATGAAAGATATACAGGACTTTATTTAAATAGTAAAGATTTTTTGAAAAAATTAATGTAGGGTGGTAGTATGGCAAATTTAACATTTTATTATGGAACAATGGCAGTTGGAAAGACAACTAAGTTACTACAAGATCATTATAATTATTCAAAATATTTGATTAATATAGTGGTTATGAAACCTAAAGTTGATACTAAAGGAAGTAATACTGTAGTAAATAGAATCGGAGAAAATATAAAAGTAGATGTTTTAATTCCAAAAAGTGCTAATTTGCTTAGTAAAAAATATATGAGTAAGTTTATGTATGCTGAATTTATTTTAGTTGATGAAGCACAGTTTTTAAGCAGAGAACAAATTAATCAGTTGTGGTTTATTGCTCATAAATATAATATTTCTGTTATTTGTTATGGACTTAAAAGTAATTTTAAAGGTGATTTATTTGAGGGCTCTGAACAGCTTTTTGCTCGAAGTGATGAAAAACATGAATTAACTGTTAATTGTTTATGTGGAAAAGCGGCGATGTTTAATGCTAGACGTGTTAATGGAAAATATAGTGCAAGTGGTAAAGAAGTTGTTATTGATGGTGCTAATGATGAGGTTGAATATATTCCTCTTTGTGCTGATCATTATTTAGAATATGTTATGAATGGAAAATATAAATAAAGCTATTAATTTATAACTATTGAAAAAATAGACTAGAATTAGTCTTTTTTCTTTTGAAAATAATAAAATTAGTCTTATATTTCTTGTAATTGTTAATATATTTAGGTATAATTATATTTATCAAAGGAGTGATTTATTTATGAAGGTAACTATGGAAGAATTAGTTAACTATTGTAAACAATATGGTTTTATTTTTCAAGGAAGTGAAATATATAATGGACTTGCTAATTCATGGGATTACGGTCCAGTTGGTACAAATTTAAAAGAAAATATAAGAAAAGCTGGGAAGAAGAAATTTATTCAAGAAAATCCTTATAATGTTGGTCTTGATGCAGCGATTATTATGAATCCAAAAGTATGGGTTGCTTCTGGTCATGTTGCTTCTTTTGCAGATCCATTAATAGATTGTAAGAAGTGTAAGGCAAGACACAGAGCTGATAAACTAATTGAAGACTTTACTCATGGTGAAGTTACTGGTGATGGTTGGGATAATGAAAAATTAGAAAACTTCATTGAAGAAAACAATATTACATGTCCAGTGTGTGGTAAAAGTGATTTTACACCGATTAGAAAGTTTAACTTATTATTTGAAACATCTATTGGAGTAACTGATGATACTAAAAATACTGTTTATTTACGTGGAGAAACAGCCCAAGGAATTTTTGTTAATTTCAAAAATATTGAAAGAAGCATGAGACTTAAGGTGCCATTTGGTATTTGTCAAACTGGTAAGGCTTTTAGAAATGAAATTACTCCGGGTAACTTTATTTTTAGAACTCGTGAATTTGAACAAATGGAACTAGAATTTTTCTGTAAGCCTGATACTGATATAGAATGGTTTGGTTATTGGAAAAATTATTGTATGGACTTTTTAAAAACTTTAGGTTTAGATAGTGATAATCTTAGATTTAGAGATCATGAAAAAGAAGAATTATCATTTTATAGTAAAGCTACAACTGATATAGAATTTATGTTCCCAATGGGTTGGGGTGAACTTTGGGGTATTGCTGATAGAACTGATTATGACTTAACTGTTCATCAAAATGCTTCAGGTGCAGATTTAAGATATATGGATCCTGAAACAAATGAAAAATATTTACCATATGTTGTTGAACCATCTGTAGGTCTTGATAGATTACTTTTAGCAGTTTTAACAAATAGTTATACTAAAGAAATGGTTGAAGGTGAAGAAAGAGTAGTTTTAAAAATTCATCCAGCTTTAGCTCCATATAAAGTAACTATATTACCACTTATAAAAAAAGTTCACGCTGGTAAAGCAAATGATATTTATGCAACTTTATGTAAGCATTTTGATTGCCAATATGATGAATCTGGTTCTATTGGTAAAAGATATAGAAGAAGTGATGCAATTGGTACACCGTTTGCTATAACAATTGATGATAATACAATAGAAAATGATACTGTAACACTTAGAGATAGAGATACAATGGAACAAATTACAATTAAAGTTGATGAATTAGTGCCATTTATTAACAAAAAAATTGAATTATAATTTTTAAAGCTAGAGAAAAATCTCTGGCTTTATTCTTTTTTCTGTAGTATAATTTAATTAACAAGAAAAATATTGTGTAAAACTCTTGTAAAAATTTTAAAAGTTTGATAAAATGGGATAGTAGACTAGGGAGGAAATCGATTATGGGATTTAGCTTAAAAAATATTTTTAAAGATGATGATGATATAGATAATTTAAATGGTACAGAAGATGCATATTACAATATTTCTGAAGAAGATGCTGTTAAAGAAGCTGATAAAACTGGAAATAAGATGATTTTACTTGAACCTCGTGCATACTCTGAATCACAACAAATAGCTGATCATTTGAAAAATAGAAATAGTGTTGTTGTTAATTTAAAGAGAGTTACATCTGATCAAGCTAAGAGAATTATTGATTTTTTAAGTGGTGTTATCTATGCAATAGGTGGTTCAATGCAAAAAATAGGTGTTGGTATTTATTTAGTGGCACCTAAGAATGTTAATGTTCAAGGTAAGATTACAGATGATGCAGAAAAACCAAGTAAAAGTACAGATGAAGAACTAGATTGGTAATATAGGTGGTGGCCTTATGGTAAATAAATTTAGTACAAGTATTCAAGGCTATAAAAAAGAAGAAGTTAATGATTTTGTTAAGGAAGTAACTGTTGAATATGAAAATATGTTACAAAAACTTAAAAGTAGTTGTGAGATAATTGAGAATTTAAAAGGGGAACTTAAGCATTATAAAGATATTGAAGCAACTTTAAATCGAGCTATTCTTGTAGCGGAAGAATCGACTAGTAATATAAAGAAAGCAGCTTATGATGAATCTAAAGTAATTATAGAAGATGCAAAGAGAAATGCAACTAAAGTTATTAATAATGCTTTACAAAAAGCTGAAAGAATTGAGTCAGAAGCAGAAAGTTTAAGAAGAAAAGTTGCAGTTTATAAAAGAAGATTTAGAACATTAGTTGAAGATCAACTTGATGAAATAGAACAATTTGATGATAGAGTATAAAAAAGCACTACTTTTTCTTAGTGAAGTTGTAAAATAAATGTAGACATAAAAAAACATGTCTGCATTTTTTGTTATAATAGAATTGGAGGTAAATATGG
>ENA-ORKV01000139-ORKV01000139.1-human-gut-metagenome-genome-assembly--contig:-NODE-139-length-95444-cov-3.712374_pt1 | contig 95444 bp, 87 predicted proteins | sample MGYA00243058_ERZ508805 | MGnify/ENA primary metagenome ERZ508805 (study PRJEB26277, sample SAMN04329770) | human gut metagenome | biome: human-associated habitat | host: Homo sapiens | place: USA...
TAACGCCATTTATTTCTTTAATAAATTCCATTCTATGCTCTACTCCACTAAACTCCTTTATAACTTCAACTATATTTTCTACTTTTACTAATCCCCATACCACTGTTATTGCAGTACATATATCTGCAACATTATGCATTCCTATAAGTTTCATATATGAAATAGGACAAATTTCAATATCCTTTCCATCTTCCGTAAAAATAACTTTTGCTCCGTTTTTTATTATTGGTGTCACCGCTTGTCTGTCCATCTCAAAAGATATTTTTGTCCTAACCATTTTTCCTCTCGGTTCTTTTTCATAAAACAGGCAATTTTTTGATTTTTCATAACACTTTCCACCTTGTGACAAATGTTTTTTGCATGTATAGCAGTCCACTTTTCTACCTCACTAACTTCTAATTGACTTTTATAAGTCCATCCACAGCATAGCAACCTCTAAAACCATCAAGCCATACAGATAAAGTTCCACATACCTGTGTAGGATCTGTTGTTACGGTAAATTCTTTTCCTTTATTTTTTTCCGACACATAATATTTGTCATTCATAATTACTCTATCGCCTTTTTGAATCATCTTTCTACCTCGCTTAAATTTTAATATTTTCATTGCTTGTACAGTATTTGCATTTCTTACAAGCTTCGCAAGGTTCATCATCGTTTTCGTCCCTTGCAAACCCCATACAAAGACCGTTACCGTCTTTCCCGGGTTCTCCTAATTTTTTAATAATTCCACAATTTTGCGGTGTTCTTTTAGGCATATTGCACCTTCTCTAAATGCTAACCAACATCAAATGACCAATCTAATGCTTGTCCACAATTCCCACAAAAGTTGTCTTCCCGAACCACACCTCTTTCACATTTGGGACAACATGCGTGTCCGCTCTTCCATCTTCCAACTCTTCTAGGTGTCAACTGTTCTGTTGCTTTTCTTATCCAATCGGCATTTGCTTGCTCTTGTTTTTTATTCATTATCTCATTCCACCCTAAATTTTAATTATATACCACATGCCTCATTGTGCCCGCCAATTTTCTTTTACGCATTTTCTACGCATTTCATAAATACACCTGTTTCCATATCAAATGGATTGCAGTCATAATAAAAAAGACACTTTGTAAAGTCCTCTGCACATTGTAATATAAGCGTATCAATGTCTATTGTATTAGAATCAAACTATAATCTTCATTCACAATCTTTCCACTCCTAATTTATCAGCACATTCTTTGCAATAAAATCGATCCTCAATTCCATCATAAAATCCATCTTTATAGCTACCTCTTACGCATTTTATATTACCGGCAAAGGATATTCTTTGCTCCGTTAGAATAAATTTCCCGCACTTGCAGCATACAATATCCCATTGTTCCATTTATAACCCAACCGCCTCTTTTGCCAATCTATCTGCCATTTCATTTCCTGCATCGCCGGAATGACCCTTTACTTTATGGAAGATCAATTCTATATCCGCTTTTTCGCAAAATCGTTTATATGCCATGGTTTCCTCCTTATTTGCTTTCCATCTTCCAGTCGCCCACATTTCAATGCCCATATAATCATAATAAATTTCCAGTTTTTTTGCTTTCTTCGAAAGCGCATATTCGATTGCTGCCTTTGCTCCACATATTTCCCCCGCAACATTACGCATGGAAGCCATGTTTTCTTTTTTTCCGGATCCCTTCAATTTTTCCGTATTATTTTTGTACCCTATAACAACTCCGTATCCGTATGTTTTTGTACTCGCATTATACGATCCGTCTACATATGCCCACATTTTATCAATTTGAGTAAACTGGACAGGTTCATTTTCTGGTTTAACCTTATTATTTTTTTTCGCAGCCGTCTGTGGGAACATTATGCATCCATAGTTTTTACAAAATTGGCACTTAGAGAAGCACTCCGTACACTCAGATATGCCATTACGCCATACACTTTCTGTACATTTTTTTACTTTCATTACACAGTTTCCGTTGTTATTGTTCACACACAGGAATCCATTACAAGCCACTCTTTTCCCCACCTTTACTCGCGTTTTACTTCTATATGTATATTATACTACTTGATTACATATAATACAAGAACATGTTACTTCTATTATACAAAAGCCATCAACAAATTTTATGCTGATGGCCTTGTACAGACAATTATTTAATTTTAAAACTCGAAGAATCTACTGTTATTGTGCTTAAACACAATTTCCAATACTCGCTTCCATCATGGATTTCCCCACAGTCAAGCCCTATATTTGCATTGGAAACCTCATATTCCTGTCCAGCATCGTCTTGAAATGTAAATGATGCATTTACAGCACCCACTTCACTTCCAAGATCCAACTCCTGCGTGTTGATCTCAATATCTTCTGCATTTATTGTAACTATCTTTACTCTTATCAGTGATCCAGCGGAATCCGTACTTTCAATATGTGCATCCTTTAGCAACTTCGCCATAGTCTCAGCAGAAATCTCATCTTGAAAGTTCCTCGTCCATGAAGATTCATCCACGCTATTTACAAACACCAGCGTCCATGATCCATTATCTTTTTCATAGCTCAAAGCATACTGCCGTTCGTAGTTCACAGAGTTAGTTGTAAAGTTGACGTTTATATTTTTTGTAATAAAACCGGAATCCGCCGTGTCTGTTTCTATGCTCATGGAATCAATTTCAACGTCCTGAAGTTCGTCATTTTTCATATAATTAACAAAATCTTCCTCAACCTGATCAGCACTTATATCTGCCGGTTTTTCTGTCGATATTTCCGTTTCCCTCTCCTCTGATTTCTCCGTAGATTTTCCGCATCCTGTCACCGTCAACAAGATAACCAGTAACGCAATTTTTAACAAATGCCTTTTCATCATATTTTCTCCCAGTTGTTTTCTTTTAACGATAACATGATTCCATGCATTTGTAAATAAATCCCAGCTCCTAATATTTTATTTCTTCCATATAGACATAACCATATTCACCACATTTCCAATCAAAACAACTACAACGGTTATAATCAATCCCCCAACTACTGCATATAGAGCCGGCAGATTTATTGAATCATTTGACATAAACACACCTACTACGTGCGAAACAAGCATCATAACTCCACTCGCCACAGCCACAAATATCCACTGATCCGCAACAAACACCTTTTTGTCCTGTGTAAGACATAGCCATGACATATACGCCACGGATATAATGCCAGGCACAACAATTCCCAACAGGATTCTTTTCGCCGGATTTATGGGAATAGAAGCATTCAACAGTAAAAATCCGTACACTAACATAAAAGCAATATATGGTACGTCCACGATCCGCACATATTTCATAATCTTTCGATTTCTTAGTTGATTTTCCCACTCTGCCCGTTCCTTACTAATGCGGCAATATACTTCGTAATTGTTTTTTATGGACTCTATCCGTTCCTCGTATTCCGCTTTTTTTACTTTTACTGAACTGTTATCATATTCATTCAAAAGAGATGGGATATTATTCGCATACTCAGCAAGTTCTCTACTTGTCTTTTTCATTTTACTCAGCAAATATGAAAGTTTCACCCAATTCTTCTTATTGATGCATTGAATACAGGCATTGTAATTATCCGCATAATGCTGCAAATTTCCAATGGCTTCTCTTTCGCAATCCAACATTTTCTCCATTAATGGCTGCTGTTGTTTCACGCTTTCTCTTTCTTCATGTTTGATCTGCGTATAATAGTTCTTTAAATACTCAATCTGATCGCACAATGAAGAATATGTCTTTTTCGTAGCATCAACATCATTTAATACAGAAGATGCAAAATTGGGATTCTCAACTGTATATTCTGTTATATATTCGTCCATAGCCTGAATCATTGTTGCTATATAGTGCCATGCTTCCTCCTTACTTTTCAAGAAGCCCTGAAGCTCTATACTGGACAAACTTCCCCGATCTTTATACCTCATGATTTCCTTATACTCTTCAGTAATCGAGACCCGTAAATCTGCTATATACTTTAGAAACCCTACCACCTCTTTTACTCCAACGCCTTTTGAGTCTTGTTTTTCTGATTTTGGCAACGATACGCGGAATAATTTGGCGTACATACGGAGAAGTTTTTCTGAATTCTCACAAGCCGTCCTTTCCCCTATGAGTTCCAGTGTTTCTTCATAATCTTCCTCGTCTATAACACTATCTGGATTAATGATTTCTGCAATTTCCGGATTCTTTAACAAATTTAGGATATATGTAAATCCTACTGCAGGCACATCTGCAATGCACGGTAATATCCTGTCTTCCCAAAGTGTTACAGCTTTTTCTTCCGGTAACGGATTTCCCCCTCTCCGGGCAGTGTCGCACTCCTTTTTCATGCCTTTAATCAACACAGGTGCTTCTTTTAAACACGCATTAGCATCTTCTCCGTCCCTTAATATCCGGTTGATCACTTTTTCCATCTCTTTTTTTATAGCGGGCGATTCAGCAGTTATAGTCAGGACTTCATACAAATCAGCGCTGCCAGCCCCCAGATCCTTCCCCTTTTTATTTACAAGTTGTTTGATTTCCGCTTCACTGAATAGATATCCATATCCTATTTTTCTATCGCTTAAAGACGCTATCAGTCCACTTTTATCCTCATTGGCACTATTCCGATATTTTAAGCGAATTTCTTTTTGTAACAGAACGAGATCCTTTTCCGAAATGAATTTTCCAGTCTCTTCAATCCGTTTTTCGGCCTGCTCCAGCAATTCTATTTTCACCAGAAGCGCTTCTTTTTTACTCTGCTTGTAATTGTTTTTTAATGCTTTTATCTTTTTTCTTAACGTTTCTATATTAACGTCTTTAAAATTCTCTGCCTTCGTTGCTGCGCAGATATACCTTATCTCTTTTATCGTCATTTTTATTGCCTTTCTTCCTTAATAGGTACAGCCTACATATTGCAAAAAGAAAGCCGGCATTTGAATCTCATGCCGGCTTCTTTTTAATTAACGCATGCCTTTAGGGTTCTTTCCGTAGCCGCCTCTCTCTCCTTCTGGCTATATCCAGTATTAATATCAATCGACACATCCAATTCCGTTTTATTTAGATCCTCTACTGCATGGATCTTCATAAGTCCCGAATTTTCCAATAACATTGTTACTGTTATTCCCGTTCCCTTGGGAACCGGCTGCTTTAGTTTCATCGCATTTTTTGTCACTATTTTTGCCAGGGACATATTGGTAATGAATGCATCCGACACATTCGATTCGTATATATCCAGAGAAACGCCAGACTGCATATCTTCATGCGTTCCAAAATGTTTTGTTATTTTTTTTGGAGTTTTATCATTCTGAAAAATGAAGTTTTCAATCATTTCCTCATTATTATCTCCAATCACAGCAATTCCATAAGTGCGGCTCGACACATTGCTGATATGGACCGCACTCAGTCCGCCCATGATGCCATCCGTGCTCACTCCATTTTCTTCAGCCACTGAACACAGCGTTTTCCCTTCATTCAACTCCTGTGACAATTCCGCTTCCGTTTTTCCTGTTTTCTGAACAACATCTTCGAGAACCTTTATTTCTACTCCTTTACTTTTGGCGTACAGTGCTGCTCCCTTTGCCACGCCCTCATCAGGATCACACAGGTACACGTTAGCCGCCGGAAATTCTTTTTTTAACGCTTCTTCTACCTGCGGCATTTTAGAAGATCCGCCGACTAAAAGAATATTACCTATGCTACTCGCAGGCACTCCTTTCTCTTCCGCAGCCGCGATACAGTCCTTGGTTAATAAAATGGTCTGTTTTAACAAGTGCGCTGTGATCTCTTCAAATTTTCTTCTTGTATATTCCATCTTCAGCTTTTGACCATCATAGTTGATATTTATTGGAGTTTTTTCCTTTACACTTAATGATTTTTTCGCTTTTTCGGCAGCCGCCATAAGCTCGCAGTCCGTTTCCAGATCTTCCGATATATCTTCATCCGTTTTCATCTGTTCTTTCCACTGCTCTACAAAATATTGCGCACTCGCCATATCCCAGTCTTTTCCACCCAAAGTCGGCTCCCCGCCAGTACACACAACCTCAATATTGTTTTTCTCAATCTTAATGATCGTGACATCAAAGGTTCCGCCGCCAAGATCATAAACCAGACATGTTTCATTCTCTTTATGCAGCATTCCATAATTGATTGCAGCCGCCGTTGGTTCATTGATAATGTCTAACACTTCAATTCCAGCCATTTCCCCGGCCATTTTTGTAGCCTCTTTCTGCGCCATCCCAAAATAAGCAGGACAGGTAATGACGGCTTTGTTTACTACTTCTCCTTCCTTTATAACTCCAAGATCTAACAATGCGCTGTTCGCATCCTTTACGATCTTTTTTAAAATTATTGCCGACACTTCCTGTGGCGTATATTCCGTGTCAAAAATTTCGCGTTTAAAATCAGATCCCATTTCACGTTTTATGAAAGTGACTGTTTTGTCCGGCTCCGTAACCGCATATGTTTTTGCCTCATCTCCGATCACAATATTATCCTTTTCTTCAAAATATACTGCTGATGGAGTTGTCAACTGTCCTTCGCAGTTTCTCAACGTTACGGCTTTCTCCGTAGCATCATCTACATAAGCTACGCAAGAATATGTAGTCCCTAAATCAATTCCCAAGCATATATCACTCACAATATTTCATGTCTCCTTCTTTCAATTTCCTCTTTTATTTCTATTTTCCATGAATCGCTTGCAAACATTTTAGGCAGCTTCTCCAACATGCCTTTACTCCACCATATTGCAAACTCATCATCAAACGTCGTCATTACTTTTTGAATTGTTCTTCTCATATTATTTAGATTCTTCTCTGATTCAGCGAAGTATATATACGCCGCGATCTCTTTTTCAATGCGTACAATTAAGAACGTGCGTACTCCGACTATCCAAAACAGACATAAATCCATTATTATGAAGATTTCAGCATCCATTCCTTACACCGTCACATTTACGCCGTTGACGTCTATATTGTCATCTACGGCAATAACTATACACTTCCTTCCATCGATCGTTTTCGTGCTTACAAGATCTGCTCTTTCCGGATTTACTTTCAACAAAATATCTGGCGTTTCAATGCAAAATTTTCTCGTATTAACGACATTGGAAGCAACAACATCCTTCGTTTTTCCAATATGTGCATCAAACGCTGCGTCAAAATGCTCCATCTGATCTTCTGCTACCCCGCTGCTCTCAAGAACCTTTTTTATTTCTTCTTTTCCAAGACGCACAGGTTCCGGATTATCTCTGTTTTCGTCCATGATCTCCATTAAGGACTCATTGATATTTTTTACCGTTTCATAATTCGTAGCATCAAGCAATACATCTCCAAGCATTTCTTCAAATGCCGCTTTTTGCATCTCCGGAGACACCGGAGCTTCTGTTCCAAACATCTCCTCAATAAATGCATCCTGTCCATCCTCCGGCTTCTTGGCATAATACAATGCCTCATGGATATCTGTCCCGCGATCGTTGAAAGCCGGGAATAAAAATCCATTCATCGGTTTATCAACCACTCTGTCGCGTATCCGCTCATGGATTTCGTTCTTCTTTTCAATATATGCCAAGCCAGGTTTAGCCAGCTTCACCGGACAAATACTGCACATAATATACGAATACACTTCGTCTGAAGCATCGAACATCTCCGTTCCATCTCCAGCCTTTCCAGGAATGTCGTAAACTCCATGGATCAGTACAATCAAATAGTTTTCAACTGTATCATACGATGCAATGATTTTGTCATAGAACCGATCCAGCAGATCCCGGTCCCGCAGCTGGGAATCTCTAAGCTTTAACAACATCTCCTGTTTTCCATTTTCTTTTTCTTCTTCAATGGAAAACCTGATATTCTCAAGATTCTTCGTGATCGAACCGGACAGCGTACTCCGCAAAATATCAAAATACTTAAACTCTTCCTCTTCCGGAAGTGAAAGAAATGCATCTTCCGATGTAGTCACCTTGTCCTTATCCCCATTGACATAGCAGGTACAAATTTTTGTTATCGCGCAATTATCCGGCGTAAACTGTTTTTTGATCTCTAATAATTCTTTTTTATTCATTGTTTATTATGATATCCTCCTGTATCATCGTTTGTATTTACATTTATATGTATATTATACACTTCGTTTACATTTTTACAATAAGAACATAAAACTCTCTAACAAAAAAAAGATAAGAGCTGGCCCATTATGAATTTGGACTGCTCTTATCTTTCTCTCTCTGTTATATAAAATAATGTTGTGCTTTAAAACACAATATTTAACTTAGTTTTGCTAAAAACTCCTCTTCAAACTCCCTTTCGGTATAGACTCGTACATTCTTTAAATACAATTTCTCAAATCTCTTCAAATCGAACCTTTCAAACTCCTTTTTTGCTTTTTTCGTAAAATGCTTTCCAATTTCAGCTCTTGGATTGTCCTGAGGAGCTTCGTTATCTTCCGGATTTTTTGATTCGTTATAAACCAAAATAAAATTTACGTTTTCCCTGCAAAAAGATACATTTTGCTTGACGATATCATTAAAAATCAGCAAACTATCGTAAATCTTATTATATACATTGTACACCATTGTTCTGGTCATTTTCCCATTTTTAAATTCTATGAAATAATATTCGCCATTAGCATCAATGTATAATGCATCATTTGAGCATGGGGTGAACGCCAATCCCATTCCAGATATATACTTCAATTTTACCTTATCAAAATTAACAACTTTCACCTGCGATTGCGTCATATATCTGGGATCATTGCTATCTGTATCTCTAGAGGTTTTCTGCATTGTAGACTTGCATTTCTTGAAAATCTCTATTTTGTCATATTGTGTCTCCATTTCTATACTCCATATTCTCCAGATCCTGCAAAGGTTTTGCTAATTTTGCATAAATCTGTTCTCTTTCATTCGTAACATCGTTTATATAAGTCATTCCAGCTATATTGTCTGTCATATAATATTTACATTTCTCATCAATTCCGTATTTTTCTGAATACACTTCTATGGCATTTAGGAAATATGGGCTATGCGTATTTAGAAGAATATTTGTTTTAAACTCCCTTTGAATTAATACGATGATCTCTGCAAATTTCAGCTGCCATTCTGGATGAAGATGTATTTCTGGCTCGTCAAGAATAATAACTCCATTGTCGTCTATTCGCCCATTTTTTAGTAACGTTCTTAATATCACGAAGCTTTTCAGTCCAGTAGACAAATTCACCATATCTAATCCATCATTCAGCTTATCTGTTTTATATGTGTAATTGCCATTGTCGTCTGATACTATATCCCCATCACAAACACCGTTCATTGTATCAAATATTCTTTCCAGTCTTTTTTTAGCAAACAACTCATCAATAACACCAAATCCTGATTCCTGTCTGTTATCTGTTATCTTCGTAAGCAGATCTACACTATGCTCAAAAACATTAAAAAATCTATATGCCAATCTACTTCGGTGGTCTATATTATCCAATACGAACGGATCATCAATATAGATAATTTCTTTTATCAGACTAAAATAGTTCATTATATTAACTGTCTCATTATTGATAACCTCAAAATCAATCTTTTGTTCCTGAATATCTAACTCGACACTGGATATACTGCCAGGACTGTTTAGATATCCTACCTTCATTCCAAATTCAGCTATCAAACGCTTTTTTAAAATAATATCTGCAATATCTTCATCCTTAAATTCCAGAAACTTTTGAATTTTACCTGCCAATTCAGTTAAATGTTCGTTGTTAAAATATTTGGTCTCATTATCGCTAACGAAAATCTCATTTAACCTCTGTGTTAATAGCTCTATTCCTATATTAGATGTATAAATTTTTTTGTTATCAATTATATCGCTTACTATTTTCTCAGTGTTAAATCTTTTGTTAAATGGGTATTCCTCGTTATAATAATTTAGTAATACTCTGCCAATAGTTTTTCGTTTCTCATCCTCTATCTGCTGTTCTATTTTATAAAACGAATGAAAAATGCAATACAACATTTTTCCAACGGTACTTTTTCCAGTATTGTTTTCGCCTGCAATAACTGTTATCCCATTGATCTCAATTTCCGCTTTTTCTATTTTCCCAACATTTTTTAATTTTAATTTCATACCTTTTCCCTATTCTTCTTATATTTAGGAACATTTTCCGCTGTATTATAGCACTGTCTTATACGTTTGTAAATATATTCTTCCTGCTTCATCCAAACGCCATTCCTCTATCCACTCAAAAACTCATTTTTTTATCCAATATATAAAAAAATGCCAAAAAGCCCCATATTTTGTGACCTCTTGGCATTATCCAGTTTCCCATCTCGCCCTGACCATTATATATCTTCCTTAAAATCAAAGGCGACACCATACATCTGCGTTCCTTTTTTCTTATATGTATTTGAATTTTTTGACATTTTGTACTTACAATCAGCAGTTTCAAATTTGGAACAATTTCCACAGCAGCCCTTTATCAAACGTTTCTCTTCATTCAGCGTTTCAAAAAATATTTTTTGTCCCAGCCAGGTTTTATGTCTTTTAAACTCACGTTTATAATAATGCCCCGAATGATGTACAATCAAACATGTTATTTGCGCCTGCGTGTATGCTCTAAATATGCATTGCGGTTTGTTTTTTCCATATTCTTTAATAGTATCAAAATCATCTTCCATGCATTTTAATATACAGCCATCTTCTGCTTCCGCATTTTGAGCCCTACTTATTATTTTTTTGCATTTCTTTTGATCCTGTGTCACAATTATATTATTCTGCGTTCCATAAAACTTAAAGAATTTCAGTTGCTTGTTAATGGATACAAATTCAGATGAACCAGCTTTTTTTATTAAGATCGCTCCTTCAATGAACAATACAATAGCTAACACTCCATCTATAATCAATAAACTTTCCGCGTTTCCTAAAACATAGGCGTTAAGCAACATTGTTACAATAAGTACGATCATACCCTTTATCATTGCATACACTGACGAAGATGTCATGCATCCTATTCTTGTTATAGGAATCTTTTTTTTCAATTTTTCATCTTTCTTCATTTTATTCGACTCTTTCCGTTTTTTCTAATTCCTATATTTTACCCTCTTCTTTCAATTTTTGCAATGCTTCGGCTCTGTCAAAGTGAATATTCTTCCATTCCTTCATAATACCAAGCGCTTCCATTAATTCATCTGCATCCATTTGTCCAAAATGACAATTTTCTGGCCTTATGCCCATTTGCTTTGCCAATACAATCCGTAATATATTATGAGCCCGGCTTGAATCATAGTGGCGTTCTTCCTCTTCATGGCATTTTATTCTTAATTTTTTTGTATTTCTGCTTTTCGTCATAATTCCAAGAGCGATCTCTGGCTGTTTTCGATGCGTCCCGATATATGCCCCGCAATTTAAACAGTAGTAACAATAGCCACTTCCATACACTCGCAGTCCAAAATTTTCCAGTCTACCGTAGGAAACTTTTCCGCCGCATTCCGGGCATTCAGTTGGCATTGGATCAAATTCTTTCACGTTTCAATATTTCCTTTCTCTACCCTTATCTCACGCAATACGGACACGGATCTGCACCAAAAGCAGCACACTCATCCATGGTACCACTCTTTAGATTTCTTGCATCTCCTTTGTGTGTACAGTCCTTTTTATGGTAATACAGAATTCCATCCGTATCAGTCTCCATATAATAGATTGCGTCGTCTTTTATCTCGGTATTTGCGATCGCATATATATTCATGTAATTTACTCCAGTCGGCATCTGCAATCCCTGCGCAAACGCAAGAAAGCATGGCTTTTCCAACATTTTCGCTTCATAATCCGCGTCTGTCTGTGGCATAATAAAATCATAATGAAGACCCGCTGTATTGTGGAATGAATTATGCGTTTCAATATAATAATTGATTTTTTCATTCAGCAAAGATATCACGGTTGTGTTTTTCTCAGCCGCAAAAGTATCCTTATTTTCCATGAATTTTATAGCATCTACGTTATGATCCTTAGCAATACTCTGGTACACTCGTTTATAATTTCCGCTATACCGATCAGCACTGCTCTGCATGTCCACATGAATATTATCATTCAGACTATATGTGACTGTATAATCTCCATATGTCTGTGTCCAGGATTGTTTTGGTGTAATCATGTCGGCATATTGGTAGTTTCCCTGTGCATCCTGATATGATTTTGCATACATAATGTAATAGCCATCGTAATCTACCATTGCCAAGCATGGCACATAATATCTTGCAATATAGTACATATCTGTATCATCACTCACACTGATACACGATGAATAGTTCCTAAAAAATGCTGCTACTGCATTTTCCCGTGCCTCTTTGCTTCGATAAAGGTATTTTCCCACGGCATCATCTTTTGCTGTTTTTACCGCTGCTGTACATGACGCAGACAAATCACTATTCATCTCTTTCGTGGACTGCTGATCCTGTATCGTAATTTCATTATTTAACATCAACGGTATCCCAAACGAAACAAAAAGTCCTAATATAATTGCAATCCATTGCTCCTTTTGCATTTGCTTTTCCTCTTTTCTCTACACATTTTTACCTTAATCGGGGAAGTCTTCTCTTATCTTAGGCTGTACATATCGTTCAAACCAATCTGCCATATTTGCATCTAAGGATATGATTGGGTGAGCCTGTTTTGACAGTTTAAATTTTTCAATCAAACTAGATTTTTCAAGCCGTCCAATAAACTTCATAAAATCCTCCTGTTTAACACTCTCTAATTCCCGATATGTCCACTGACAATAATAATCTTCACCGTCATTTTCGATTTTCAAACTGCGTTTATGACAATCAAATATGAATAAAGCCCACGAACAAGATTCACATTCTTCTACATCCGGCAATAATTCATACATATAGATTCTTGACTTAATTCTTCTTACTTCCATGTTCTTTTTCTCCTTTTACGTTTTTCTACCACACTTCATCACCCGCTGGGGCTCCGCAGTCAACGTCTTGTGTATTTTCAATAAAAATGTCATCAATCGGTTTACCGTAGAAAGCCTCCAGCCTTTCTTTTAAACTGTTGAATTTCCTACTTTTTTTGATGACGATAGAATTATCCTCAAGGCTTAATGAGACAGGGTCATTTTCCTTTATACCCAGTGAATCTAAATAATTTTTAGGTATTCTAATTGCCTGACTATTTCCCCACTTACGGATTACCGCTCGGTTTATAATTTTAGCTGCCATGTTTGCATATCCTCCTTGCATTGATAATACTCAGCACGGGCAAATAGAATGCCCGCACCATCTAATCAGTTATCTATTTTCTTATCGCAAAAATGGAAAAACCGTCTCTTATTTTACGAAAAAAAGAGCTAAAAACGTGGTACCGTTCCGAAAGTTTACAGTCATCTTGAACGGAATGGCTGACTTTTTATTAGTCAATTAAATTGACGTTGGTCTTAACCCGGTTCTTCAGGTTGCTTGATTCAGAAAGAGATATAACAGCTACATCTCCGTCATAGATTTTCGTGCTGACCGTAGAATAATCCGGATTTGTTATAGTAATCGTTCGTTCGCCATGCGGAGTACCCCAGGTGCCGGCTTCTGCTGACCACATATCATACTTTTTATAGTAAGACATATACTCTGTTCCATTCTTTAAAGCCGTAATGTCAAAATTCAGAATCAGATATCCATCAGTGATCCACCACTCCTCATCTCCGGTTAAACCGTAGCCGAATACTGTATCAAACAGCTGATCTACCGTAAGTGCATCCCTAGCACATCCATACTGATTTTCGGCGATATCGTAAAATCCTTCTCGGTCGCAATATGAAAGGAATTTCGAGACATCCATAACTTTGGTTGACTTTGGAATATTGTATTCCCCATACCATGTCTGCATAGATTCCTTAAACTTGTTTTCCTGCAGGACTGTTAAGGAAGGATATGCTTCATCCGCCCCGGTTCCGTATTCGACCTTATCTTTATCATCTTTTTGCTCATTTACTCTTAATTGCAGCGTATCCCCACTGTATAGCATGTTGCCGGTTTTTATATTGATTCCGGCAGTGTTATATGCATCTGACACAGTGTTGCTTAAAATTCCGGTTTTTGTAGTTCCGCGCTTTAAAGCAGTATATTTTACCCATTCGGTGTCATAGCTGTCTGCAAAATACAAATCAGCAAGAGACGTTTCCCCGTTCTCCTGATACTGCGTATTACCAAACTCCACATAACCATTTTTTTTATCAAATGTATAAAGTTTTATTTCATTCGATCCTTTCACATTTCCATCCATTCCAACATACCGATATGTTGGAATGATCTTGATGCTGTCGTTTTCACTTTCAGACGCCATGTCACTGATTGTTTTCAGCTGAAATCCTATTGTATGTCCAAGTGCTAATTCGCCCATCATTGAGCTAACATCACTTTTACCAGTAGTAAACGGCAGTGTATCTGTTTCGGACCAGTTTTGAATCGCCAATGGTTTCTGTTTTGTGATCGACGCATATTGCGTCTCTCTGTACTCCCTGTTTTGTAACGTATGCAGCCATGTGTGCGCAGCATCGTTCCCAGGGAATATGGTTCGATCATAAAATTCTGCTGTTTCCGCATAGGTTGAATTAACCACCGGAATATTGAATCGGTTGTACGCTCCCACTTTATGCTCAGTGTTCTGATCCACAAAATTCCATACTCCAGTACTTTCTTCATCAAGTCCGCCGAATATTATTTCGTCGTTAATACCCGTTACCGTAAAGTCATACATAACCCCAGTCACCTGTACCGGATAATCATAGACAGCTACATAGTACTGTTTGTGATCCGGATCACCGGCAGATGGTTCATCATTCTCCTTGTAATGTTCTGCTTCCTGAGTTCCTAACACATAGTTGTTCGCATAGCATTTTACTTTAATCGGAGCTGTCCCATTCTCTCCATAGATTCCTTCTTTCGCCCATGACGGAATATAAATTGTAAACTCCGTTTTTGTTCCATCTGGATCAACATCGATCCACGCCGTAAGTCCCGTAGCAGCCTCCGGTTCGTAAATCACGTTGTTATATTCTACCGTGAATGGAAATGCCACCTGTTTCTTTTCTACATACTGCGTCCAGCCCGCAGGCGCACCATAGCTGTCTCCATATTTGTTCTTGAAATAGCTGTCCCAGTCAAACTTTACCGTATATGTACCATCTGGATTTAACTGCGGGTACCAATTTACGGATCCATCAGCATTATACCCATTTGCACCTCTGGTAATTGCCTGTTTTGCACTTCCGGAATCGTCGATTGAAATAGGTGCAAAAACAGGGGAATGCACCTTGATTGGTTCATTCTGTTTGTATCCTTCCTTTATATTCTTCTTTTCTTCACTTCCTTCAATACTAAAATCTTCCGACAGCGGTTTATTTCCTTTCATCCCATTATTAAACATAAATGCATTATAAGTGGTATCAAGCGATGTCGGATAATTGTCATTTGCTGTTTTTTCCGGTATGGTGATCGTAGTTGAAGCCGTCACCGTATCTGCAACTCCCTGTTCAATCTCGTATCCACCATTAGACGCTAAAGCCTGTCTCAACACCGTACTGTCATTTGCATAAAGCATTCCATTTTCCGTAAGATACTGAACTCCATTCAAAGTCAGCGTATCATTTGTGGTTTTTATATCCTTTCCTTCTGTTCTTCTTTTCACCTCGGCTTCTGCCGCCTGATCCGCCGCTGCTTCTCCGGCAGCTTCATCCGCTACAACTCCAAGATCCAAACTATACAATGTCGTATCCAGCTCCGGTATTTTTGCATGGCCACAATGTTCCGCCGGCACAAAACTATCTCCATCATAATAGTCATCTTTATCGTATATTACGGAAGATGCATTCATCTGTGTTCCTGTTGACCAGCTTGTGCCATTGTACGTTATTGAAAATGGAACTGTCTGTTCAATCTCGCCTGTATAGGTATAATCTGCCGGAAAATCCCAACTTACATTTGAAGATAAAAGCTCATAAAACGATGCATCCGTAATCATCCAATATTCCGCTTTCCGCGTATAAGAAATAACGTTGGTATAGCTTCCGGTATGCGTCACCTGGGTATATTCCGTATGGGTGCCATGTCCATCCTCATTTGGAACCTCCTTCGGCGTATAGGTATACCATTGGAATGTAATTGACACTGGAAACTTTGATGTTTTTGAGAACTTCTTATGTCTTAATACAAACCGTCCATACCATGGATCCAGTTCTACCGTATTCTGATAATTTTCCGTGGTAGGAATTGCTGTACCAAGATCAAACTTGTCACTCACATTATAGGTATAGGTGTCCGGGCTTGCATCCTTTACCTGAGATACACCGGCATTCTGCGAATCCGGCTTCGTCTTCTTTTTAATAAAAATATAATCACTATCTTCATCTTTATCCGGCTCCATGGGTTTTCCATTTAGCAAAAAGAATTTGTCATAATGATCCTTGATAGAGGCTATATTTTTCGCGCTGCTGAAAATTCCGAACAGTTCCTGGTAATTTGTATAATCCCAGTATTTTCCATATGGTTTCCCATTTAAAAATGTTCCAGAAGCTTTATGTTTTATACTGCCATCGGCTTTTTTGGAATCAGTACATGTAGTCAAAACTGCATCACAACCAATATATACTTCTTCATTATTTGCCATCATATCTTCAATCTCAGCCCACCAAACCGGATCCTGTTTAATACAACCGGTAACAAAATCGTATGGCATTACCCAGTTTGAAACGATCCATGTGGTTCCGCCTACTGAATATTCGTATGAAGAGTATACCGCAGCTTGATCATTTAATGGACAAAGAACGGTTTCCCGACTACTTCTTCCTCCGACATATGGATCAGAAGATGTCTTCGGATTTCCTATACCTCTCTTAATCCGAGAAAAGGTAAAGCCGATTGTTTTATAATGTAAGGAACTCTCCTTTTTCTTGTCTAACGTCTGATAAATAAAATTTCCGCTGTCATCCAGATAAATCGTGTCATATCCTTTATACTCAATATATCCCGGGTCCGACGGGTTTCCATGTGCAGCATAGACTTTATATTGTTTGAATCCAGCGATTCCAAACAACAACAGACATGAAAACAATATAAAATATATACTATTCCTAAATAGCTTTTTCTTTTCAAGAAACTTTCGTTTCTTACTTTTTTTCAACATGTATCCTTCCTTTCTTGTTATCTAATATGTATATATTACATTATATTAACATATTTTTCTATAAAAATATAGGCTGAACTATTTGTTCAGCCTATATTTTGGATTTTCACAACGAACTACCGAATTCTTTTCTTCCTTAACATGACGATCACACTTACAATAAGAGCAATAACCGCAACTCCCATCACAATAACTGCCGGAAGAGGCAATGGGCAGGTCTGTTCTACTGATCCCGTTTTAAGTACTTCATCACAAACGGTACATTTGATTACTTTTTCACCCTTACTGAATAATCCAGGTTCTTTCGTTATCGTCCAGTCCCCTTCCTGATGTCCCAATGCATCCGTTTCTTCAACATAAGTATCGCCACATCTGCTACAAGTATACGTTGTAGATCCTTTTTCTGTACAGGTAGGCTCTTTTGTATCTGTCACATCATAAGAATGCCCAAGAGCCGGAATCTCTTCTGTTTTCGTAATTTCTGTATTGTTAGCGTTGCTATATGTAACATATCCAGTGTCAGTACAGGTTGCGTCGGTGCGTTCTGTTTCCTGCCAGCCAGCTTCCCATTCATCCGCCGTTACGCACTTTGTTTTATCAAAGTAATAACCATCTTCCGTTTTGAAAAGTCCATTTGATGTTTCTGCAATTACACTTACGATCGTTCCTGCATCCAGCACAGACACCTTATTGCTCTTTTTATTTGTATCATACAGATCTACTGCGGTAGTCGTTACAAATTTTCCTGATACTGCTGTTTCCGTAATTGCTACTTCTGTTTTTTTCTTTTCCTGTTTTGGAGTTGTCGCCGTTGTTGTTGATCCAGCAGGAGTTTCTGTTGGTGCAGGTGCTGCATTTTCTCCTGAATTGGAAGATGGCTCTGTTGTGGTACTTGGAGCTGTAGTAGAACTACCTCCCGTTATTCCAGCCTCCGCCGCAGCTTCTGGAGATACCGCACCACTAGCAATAGCTTCATCAAGCACGCCAGCCTCTCTAAGAACGTCTATAGCATCGTCACATCCACCCGGTCTTGTGTCCGATCGCAACGAACTTACTGATTCAGCCAGCCCGATAGTTCCAATGCACAACACGCTAGTCAGTAATACAAATGCTACATTTTTCATTGCTCCACAACGTTTTTTTGTAAGAAATTTTTTCATAATTTTTCCTCCTTATTATGTCCATTTAATTTGCTATCTTCTCAAATCTAACCTAACATGCTCCTATTACCCTTCTTATACTGGTTCACGAAGCAAGTTATCTGTTTTGCTCTGTAAGTATTCTAAAACATCAGTCCTTCCACCATATCTACAATGAATGTCTGTCAATCTCCCTTGATCAAATAACCATCTTGCGGTGGCATATCTGTGCCAGCCATCCACAATTATTGGTTGCGGAAGAATAAATCCCCCACTGCACTCATTGTCAATTTCTATGTTTCGAATTTCATCTGGATGATTAATGAAATACAATATCCTGCCAATATGCCATTTCCTTGATTTACACTCCTGTACCGGATGCTCCCCTGTGTCTCCATAAGGTTCTGCTATTTCAGAAACGGCTTCGCGGAACGCTGTAGATATATCATTCAAATCAATTTTCCCTGTTTCATCCCATGACCAGTATTCATTCGGCAGGAATTCTATCAATCTACTTATTTTTATGACATCTCCATCGTATTCATCCAATGGTTTAAAATTTTCATACATCTATGTCTCCGCTCCCGTAAATACCAGCTACAAGTTTATTTGCTGAATTTTCTTCCGCAGTTTGGACAATTTTTCACTTTAAATCTCAAGCTATGATCCTGTACTGTCAATAAACGCATTGTTCTGCTCATCTTTCCAATACGACGGCGTATCTCCGCCACAGCATTCACATTTTTTGTTGTCTTCCTTAATACCCATAAACAGCCTCCTTATATTAATTATTTCTTTCTCCGCAGTCATTTTTGCGTTTCTTTTCAAACGCTTTTCGCCTGCGTCTTATATCTCTTTTTGTATACCCTGGATAATCATAATATTTAATAGTATCATCATAATCCCTGTATGCAACATATACATGGGGAATATTCCCTGCAATACTCCGAGCAAATACGGTTCCGAGACATTCTTTGTATTGTATATGCACATCTAAATAAAAATCGGTACCTTTTGGCAAGGTTTCAACAAGCGTTCCTCTTTTTTTCAATTCTTTTATAGACATGCCATTGTTGAATTTTTTAAAATACTCGTTTTCACGCCTCAAACGATTTGCACGGATCAACACTTCGAAAAGTACAAAGATAATTCCCAAGATATAAGAAACCACCCTTATAAAATGAAGATATAGATTCATTTCGCTTGTGTTTGACAAATTAAACCCTGCCTCCATCAACAGGCACGACGCAGCCATTACCATGTAATGGGACATGTTCATAATATCATCATCATCTCTTAACCTTGAAATTTCCGCCCTTAAAAAAGCAATAATATAGAGCCCAAATCCAATGTTTGCAAAAATATTTGCACTTAATATTTCTTTCACCAATTCCATAAAAGTACTTATCATCTTCCCTCGTCTCACCCTCTTTTAATTTATACCCGCTTTTTCAGATAAAGCCTTCCGCCAATCGTCATCCAAATATGTAAAGTCAAGAACTCCATTTCCTTCAATACGTTCTTTTTGCGCTTCTGATAATTTAACAACATGTTTCAAAGAATATCCTTCCTTTTGGACCTGTATCTCCAGTTCATCATTATTCAAAACAAATACTGCTTCATCATCTTTAAGAACATTTTTTAGCTTGTTCTGTTGCTCTACACCAGTCACAACACTTGCTGTCTGATCATAAAACACTCGGTTTCTTTTGTTTTGTTCTTTGCATGGAGTTTTTATTGGAATGCATTTGTAAACAAAGTATCTGTATATTCTTCCTACTGCCACAGCTGCAACATAGATTGCAAATCCCCCCATTGCAAGATAACCGAATACAGCCAAGGTCAATAGAGCAAACGGCTTATCATCATACAATTTACATTCTTGTACCTTTTCCATAAAAACGGGAAATTTCAGTGAGAATAATTCCAGTATTCTGTACGCAAGCAACGAAATTATCAATATTAGAGGAAAACTTCGCGCGCCTAATTTTGTAACTTCCAGCATTGTTCCCGGCACATCAATCAACGCAGATCTCCTCGTGTTTTTTATCTCTTCCAATGAGACATTCGCATAAACAATTTTCATAATGAAAAACATCCTCCTCATATATAGCTTTTCTTCACAGGTCTGCAACATTTAACGTATTTTTTTCTCTCTGCGAGTTTTCCTGGTTATCAATATATTTATTGATTGTTTTCTCCGAAATAGGGACTCCTGCGGACATTAAATATCTATTATCCCACAATGTGGGGAGCTTCGTAGACAGTTCCTTAAATTCTTTCCGCATGACGCCGGCAGTCTTCCGTTTTAATGCTTTTACTATTTTATGTATATTCTGTTGTGGCTGTCCGCCTACGAGAATTCTGATATGATTTGGATAGATACTAAGCTTCAGGAGCACAACATCCATTTCATCACACTCACTTTTTATCAGCTCCTTACATCTTTCAGCAACTGTATCTACCAACAATTTTCTTTTATATTTTACACACCAGACAACATAGTAGTTGCAACGATATATAATTCCGTTTTTTTCTTTGTACTGATTTTTCATATCTGTATTATAACACTTATCATTGTATAATACAAGTAATATGATCGCATTTGTAATTTTTTTTAAAAGCAAAAAAGTCCCCAGGGGACTTATATAAAAAGCCCTTATGTCTATGACATAAAGGCCCTATATTACAGCATTTATACAGATATATTCTTTTCTCCAAACTCTTTCCTAAATATATTTTCTGTTTCTTTTGATACAAAAATAGCATTTTCAAATACCGCTCTTTGCTTCTGCTCTCTTAAATAAACCACAATAGAGTCTTTTCCCTTGTAAGCATTCGAGAGCTGGTCTATTCTGCTTTTATTTGCTTCGTACTCCTGATAATCCTTAAACTGAATCCAGAGCTTTTTAGGAAGGCTATCAAGATCCAATGCCGTTTCCACGATCACACTTGCATCTTTATCATCCTCTACATTTGCATTTCCTGTGAGAATAACTTTTCCGCTCTTTTCAAAGATCCTCTCGTATTTTGCAAAAGCCTTCGGAAATACCACACAGCTTATCGTACCGTACATGTCTTCTACTTTCGACAGCGCCATGGGTCTATTATCTTTTTTAGTAAATATTTTCTTAAACTCTACAATGATACCGCCTATCTTAACTCTCTGTCCATCAGCCACATTAACAGACGCAGCACCATTCTCACTTGCCACCGATTCATCCATGGATTCGTTGCTTTCTTCCTGTGTACGAATAAAATCCAGCGCAATATTGGTAGTATTTTTTTCAAGGTACCGCCTATACTCATCTAACGGATGCCCTGAAATATACATACCCGTGGCTTCCTTTTCCATTTCAAGGATTTCGTCTTTTGGGAATTCCGGCATATTTTCAATATTGTCTTTTAATTTTTCCTTTTCATCATTGTCATCATCAAACATATCCAATAATGACATCTGTCCCTCAATCTGACTCTTTCTTTCCTTTCTGCACTTCTCGATCAGCCCGGTAATTCCAAGAAGCATTGCCCGTCTTGACAATCCGGCAAAATCCATTGCTCCTGCCTTGATAAGCGCTTCTGCAGCCCGCTTATCAAGTTCTTCATTACGAACTACCAGATCTGAAATGTCTTTATATATTCCATTCTTATTCCGCTCCGCGATAATATTCTCCAGGACAGCCTTTCCCACACCTTTTATTGCAAGAAGCCCATACCGTAATGAATCTCCATAGACAGAAAAGCTCGTTTCAGATGCATTAATATCTGGAGGCAAAACTTTTATATTTCTCTTTTTGCAATCATTGATATAGGAAATCAATTTTACCCTGGTGTCCATAACGCTTGTTAAAAGACCAGTCATAAACTCTAATGGGTAATGGCATTTTAAATATGCTGTCTGCATTGACACCGCAGCGTAAGCCGCAGCATGTGATTTATTGAATGCATATTTCGCGAAATCGATCATCTGATCATATATTTTATTCGCAACGCCTTCATCTATCCCATTTCTAACGCAGCCCTTTATCCCCAGTTCATCATCTCCAGAAACAAAATGTGGTCGTTCAGCATCCATGATATCCTGCTTCTTTTTCGCCATACCCTTTCTTACAAGATCGGCACGTCCCATAGAAAAGCTGGCAAGTTTCTGAACGATTTGCATTACTTCTTCCTGATACACAATTACCCCATAGGTTGGCGCAAGAATGCTCTCCAACTCAGGTGTAAGATAGGTAATCGATGATGGATCGTGTTTTCCTTTTATATACGCGGGAATGTAATCCATCGGTCCCGGTCGATAAAGCGATACTCCTGCAATAATATCTTCAAAGCAATCCGGCTTTAATTCTTTCATGAAATTTTTCATTCCAACGGATTCCAGCTGAAATACACCCATCGTATCTCCGCTTGCTATCATTGCAAGCGCTTCTTTATTATTTAAAATTGTATCCGTCCACAGCGGTATATCTATTCCAAATTTCTTTTTTACAGCTCTATGCGCATGATCAATAACTGTAAGGTTACGGAGCATAAGCAAATCCTTTTTCAAGTTCCCCAAATGCTCTGCATCCGCCATGTTATACTGACATACAAGATAACCCGTCTTTTTATCAACAGATACAGGAAAAAGTTGCTCGCACGGAACAGGTGTGGGAATATGTCCACAGGCATGTGTGCTGGACGATTTTTTAGTTCCCTCCAATTTCAGCGCTATATTCCATACTTTTTTCATGGTTTCATCCGAATCAACAAGATCTTTTAATTCCGGATTGATCTCCATTGCCTTCGTCAAAGTCATTCCAAGTTCATCCGGTATTTTTTTTGCAATCATATTTACATAGGATGGATCATATCCCGCGACTCTCATTGTATCCCGGATAACACCTTTCGCCTTCATCGTTCCGAATGTCTGGATCTTTGCAAACTTATCTTTTCCGTTTGACTCCGCTTCTGATGCAACCACCTCATCTTTATGCGAATAATCATAATCCACATCTATATCTGGCATAGATATTCGTTCAGGATTTAAGAATCTTTCAAACAATAAATTGTATTTGATTGGATCTATATCTGTTATTCTCAGATCGTAACACATAACAGACCCCGCCGCGCTTCCTCTGCCTGGGCCAACCAGAATATCATGCTCTCTTGCCCACACGATGGTTTTTCTTGTGTCCAAGAAATATTCAGCGAACCCCATCTGCTTTACAACACCTAATTCATATTCCAGTTTCCGCCTGGCTTCTTCTCTTTCCGGATTTCCTTTTGGATATCTCTCCTCATGCCCCTTAAAAGCCTCATCCCTCAAATATCCAAAATAATCATCTCCGTATTCTGCCGGAATATGTACCGCCGGCATCCTATAATGACCAAATTCAAAGTCAAAATTACATTTATCTGCGATTTCCATCGTATTATCGAAAGCTTCCGGTACTCCCGGAAATAACGCTCTCATTTCCGTTTCTGTCTTAATGGAGTAATCCCCGTAATACCGTATCCTGTCTGCATCATTCACTTTTTTTCCTGTCTGCATACATAAGAGCCAATCATGCGCTTCTGCATCATCGCTATTAACATAATGACTATCATTTGTGCATACAAGTTTGATATTAAGTTCCTTAGACATTTTTATCAGCTCATACGATACGATAGATTCTTCCTTCAGTCCATGATTTTGTATTTCAAAATAGTAATCATCCCCAAACAGATCTCTATACCATAAGGCCGTCTCTTTTACTTTTTCTTTTTTTCCGCTTAATATCAGCTGCGGAACTCTTCCCGCAATGCATGCGCTCAAGCACACCAGCCCCTCATGATATTGCTGCAGCAGATCATGATCTATACGCGGCTTATAATAAAATCCCTCCGTATTGCTTCGTGAGATCAGGATACAAAGATTTTTGTATCCAATTTCATTTTTTACAAGAAGAATCAAATGGAAATAATTTTTTTCATCATCTGTTCCACTTTTATCAAATCTGCTCCCTGGTGCTTCATAAACCTCGCACCCAAGAATCGGTTTAATTCCATTTTCTTTACAGCAGTTGTAAAACTCCGGCAATCCATAACCGACACCATGATCGGTTATAGCACAGGCTGTCATTCCAGAATCTTTCACTTTTTTTACAATTCCATCAATTTTTCCTAAGCCATCCAGCAAACTATACTGAGAGTGAACGTGGAGATGTGTAAAATTACTATGCTTACTGCTATTTTTTTCAGTACTTTTTATGTCAGGCATGCGATTTCCCCCTTGTATTGCCTTTAGACTCTAATTTTCTTTATCCGCAGTTTTTTCATTCTATAAAACACTTTCATCTGTTCTAACCTCTTTTGTTTTTAACCAAAATACTATCTTTTCATTTTTATACACATTTTTTACTGTATCAATCATGAACTTCAAGAAAATTCCGGCTACCATTCCGCCTACGTGACAACTTATGCTGACATTCCATCCAATGCTGCTTAACAAAAGAGTGATCAGCGCATATGTCACAATATGCATTTTCCTTCCTTTCATCATCCGGTCCGTTACAATATCATAAGCCATAGCTCCCAGCACCGCAAAAATAGCTCCAGAACATCCTACTGTATATGTGTATATATCACCTGTTTTCAGTGCTGCATTTACCACACATAATCCTGCAAGAATACCGCCTATAATAAAAATTGCCATTGTCTCAAAAATACCATTGCGGGATGCGTATGCCCTTCCGATAGTATATAAAGCAACCAAATTTCCAACTACATGTCTAATACCAGCATGTACAAACATATATGACAACAACCTGTAACTTTGTCCCTGATTTATTACCGCATCCGCGCTTATTCCATAAGTATCTCCATAAAAATACCACGTTTTTAAGAAACACAATGCTATAAATAAAATAGAAATCCAGATTCCAAACGTGTTATAGTTACACTTCTGATCCGTCACATAGATTCTGGATAATTTGTTTTTTCTGTTTATTTCATCCAGATAACGCATAATGATATGCATATCTTCTCGAAATACTTTTGACATGGACATACGATACTTTCCGGTATATACATCTACGATCACCCGATTCTTATTTCTGCATGCAAATTCTGGTTTCCCGATCAGTATAACACAAACATGATTTTCATCTATGTGAACAAAATCATTCGACAGTGCCAATTTGTCCAAATAATCCTTTTTGTTAAAAGCCTTTTGCCTATATGCTTCTACTATCAACACCAACTTAGAATCATTTAGATCTGTTTTTAGCAAAGTGGAAATTGTCTCATTCCCCTTGTTGCATCTAATATAACCAATCCTCTTCAAAGCAACTTCTATTCCCTGTTTTGTAGGTTCATACATCCAAGTCACCTTCCTTCATGATATCTTTTTCTCCATTCCTTCTTTACGACTTCTCAATTTTATCTCTTGCAGCTGAGCGAAACATCATTAATAACATTTCTGAGATTGGTTTTTCACGATTCCTGCGCCTTGCATTCCGGATCCGCTCCAATTCCAAAATACCTTTATACTCTTTCATGGATGTTACTAATATACCTATTCCCCAAGGAATCTCATCTTTTACTTTCTCATAAACATTTTCTGGCATAACATAGTAATTGTAATCTCCAATAAAATTATGACCATTTTTGCTATGAAAATCTGCCACTGACGATTTGATCTCATAGCAATAAAAGTCACCTTTTTCAATACCAGAAACAGAATTGTTTACTGGCTTAAATCGCATATAATCTACACGACAAGAATGTCCGGATGCAAAATCAAATGTTACTTCCCTAGCTGTATAAATTCTAGAATCATTTGTTGGATTTATATGTTTTTCCAATGAAAGCGTTAATGCTTTCGTAATTTCAGGTCTACTGCTCATCTTCTCTCTCCTTGACAAATTCCTTGTTATGTTGCAGTTCTTAACATCAATTAACTGAGACTTTTTAAATAATGAAAACAAGCATCTGCACCATAATGCTTTTCTATGTAAAATGCCGCTTTAGAAATATTAGGAAACACTAAGTGCTTATCCTTTTCTGTTAATTTAAACCATTTTTTGCCATCGCAGCTTCCATCGCCGGTTATATTAAATTTAGATCCTCTTGCGCTAACATATCCATCAAAGCTGCACGGATCAGTGAGAAGATTCCCCTCTTCATCTAAATCGAGAATAAGGTATATCGCTTTTTTACGAATATCACCTGCATTACTTGCAACCTGCACAGCTCTCGCGTATTTCTCAGTTTGATTCAGCATCTTCTCATAACTAATAAAGGCGTATGGCGGTTTACTGTATCGTTTCCCTTTTAGGTGAATTTTTTCCATTCGGCCTGTGTCATCACGCAAAATATAGTGAAGTCCATATTTATCCCAAACAGCTTCTTCATAGTAGCAATAAAATTTTTCATGTTCACACCCATAACTGTCAAATCCAAAAAATGTGGGAACAAATTTCTTCTTTCTATGCTTCATAACTTATTTTTATTACCTCTTTTAACCTGACTCGAATTATCACAGAATTTTTCTGTTACATTTTCTAAACATCGGAAAGTTCAATGCTTTCCGTATTTCGTCTCCGTATAAGCCTCATAACCTTCCTCTACACTATAGTCACGACTAAGCTGTTCATGCTCTACTACTTTCTGTCTAACTTCTTCATCTGTGGCATCATCATCAACATAAAACTCATACTACCACTTCCCATATCTTATCGTCTCCTAAACCGCATAATCAGCTTCATCGTTCAGATAGTCCGCCAGATCTTCAACAGTGACTTCTCCTTCGCTTTCTCTGTCGTAGACTTCCAACTCTGCGATTACCGTTTCCAGGCTATCAAATCTTTTCAATGCTTCAACCAAATTTTTCATGTTCTTATCCTCCTAATTTTTAAATCTCAGTTTAAATACTCAACGAAATCTGCCCGTCTTCCATTTCATAATTCATCCATAACGTTTCTATTCTGGCGCGTCCACCTTCTGCCCTTGTAGCTTTCTGTACCTTACGCCAGCCCTGAAGCATACTATTATACATATCATTGTCATAGCCCGATAAAAGAACTTTCCCTGGGTGTCTAACTAATACATTAAGCAATTCTTCATGATTTGCATCAGTCATCTCATACTTATAAAGGTAATTTTTTCTCGTTCCATGCAAATACGGAGGGTCTGCATATATAAATACATCTTCCGTATTATATCTTTCTATCAATTCTACAGCCGGTAGATTTTCAATCTGAACACCCTTCAATCTCTCAGTTGCCAATTTCAACGTTTCAGAAAGCTCACTCCACGCTCTGGCCGGATTTGGGGAATTAGTCTGCTGACCGGATTTAAACCCATTTTGGTATAAATTTCCGCAACCAAATCCCATCCAACACTTAACGGCAAATCGTCTTGCGTTCTCCAGATCATCATTAGATGGTTCGTAAGCTGCCCTGTACTCTGACCGGGAAAATGGTGTAAACTCTATCATGCGTTCCAACTCATCACTTCGATCTCTCAATAGCCGAAAGAAATTTACGATTTCTCCATCGAGGTCGTTCACTGTCTCGATATGACTTCGTTGCTTATTAAAAAGCACCGCCAGACTGCCGCCGAACGGCTCTAAATAGACATCATGTTTCGGTATGTATTCGCATATCCACGGTGCAAGGCGATTCTTTGCTCCTGGATATTTCAAAACACTTTTCATTCTTACACTCTCCTCCGCTAAATTCTAATTTACTTTATTGCAACTTTCAATATACCCTATATCATCATTAAAAGTATGAGTTTCCAGTGTATCTGCATATTTTAAAACATCTTCGTATCGTTTTTCTGCTAATGCTTTAGCAGTAGCGTCATATACAAATACAATTAACTTGTCATTGTTTAGTGGTGAAATTTTAACCACTTCTGTAAAAGGAAATCTATGTGCAAATTCTATTAAATTCCATTCTGAGCGATATTTTTTTGTCCACACTTTGTTTCCACTTGCTCCAACTACTACAATACTTTCATTACACAATATTTCTGTTAATCGTCCTGCTCTCATATTATTCTCACATTTCTCCTTTAAAATCTAATAAAGTTTATTAATTTCATGTTATTTTTTCTACCTTTCTAATAATTTTTCCAGTGAACTTCACTGGCTCTGGGTAATAATTATTCTTCCTTGCTCTGTATTTGCTACAGTTTATTTTTTATACCTTGTTCCGCAGTTCGGGCAAAAACTATAACTAGGTTCATTGGCACCGAACCCACATTTCCCACAATACATTAAATCGTGATGATTTTTGTAAACTGCTTTCACAATACGTTTTTTTATCCCGATATCTTTTGCCGCTTCGTAACGGAATCGGTTTAATGCCTGTTCAAATTCATCGCAAAAATCATCTGTTCTGTCATCTTCTGGAATAATTTCCGCCAATGATTCAAAAAATTCTATCGCAGCAATAGTATTACAACATTTCCCTGTAAGTTCTAACATAATTTATTTTTATCTCCATAAATTCTAATTCGTTTATTAAGCGAATCTGAGCTGTCCCGTCTGTTCTGTCTCGATCTGCATATTCGGTGTCCGCTCTGCCACGCATAGCTCCGGCAGATTTGCTTTTACAAGCGCCGCTGGAATCGGCGGGCATACCGCGTTGCCGCATCTGCGGACCTGCTCGCTGCGCGGGTAAGTCTTGCCAGTATAATCATGATCGATTATGTAGTCGCCCGGAAAACCCTGACATCCGTACAGTTCCCGCGGTTCCAGCATCCGCAATCCGATATCCACGATCTGATAATCCACACCATTGATGGTCACAAGTCCGAAGCGATCTTTTGATGTTATCGTGTCAAGCGGCTCTTTTATATCCTGTCCTGTACCCTCACCGTAGTATTTAATTAAAAATGCTCTGACTTCCCCGAAATGCCCGTCCCCAGCCGTAATTGTCGGGATAGGTTCTCGTATATCTCGCCCATCGCAATGATTGTTCATCTGGATAAGATTTGCTGTAACTACACTGTTATGATCCCACGCCGTCACTGTTGGCAATGGCTTGTCCATGCTTTCTCCCGCTCCCTTGTAGCCACCGTCATAGTATTTATGCAGAAACGAGGCGACCAGTCCGTACTGGTTTGCCGCACCCACAGTCATAATCGGATCTTTACCGTTTCCACCCGGATGATTCGTTGTATTTTTTCCCATATACAGCGCAATCGTTGGTTCTACAATCCCGTACCCATGCTTTCCTGTAATGGTCGGCATCGGATCCCCGATATCGTTCGTCTGCGCTCGCCGCCGTGGTTGCACTGGATAATAAACGGTTCTGGATTGTCGAATACAAACTTTTTCAAACCTCTTGCGATCCGCTCCATTGTTTTCGGAGCCAACGGACGTACTGCCCGGATGCCGTACTTTTCTTTGATCTCCTCTGATGTATCAAAAATCGAAGGACACGGCCGGCTGAAATCAATCTGTGTGTATGCTCCAACATACGGCTTTAATAATCCGGCTTTTACCGCTTTGCTGTCTGCCGGTCCGTGTGTCGGCTCCGGCCATACAATCGGTTTACCATCACATCGTGCAATCATAAAAAATCTCTTTCGCATGGTCGGGGCTCCGTAATCGGCTGCGATCAGCTCTTTAAATTCTACTTCATAGCCGAGATCAGTAAGTTGCTGCACAAATTTCTCAAAAGTTTTACCCTGTTTACTCTTGATTGGGTGATGCCGCCTGTTCAACGGTCCCCATGTCTTAAATTCCTCTACATTCTCAAGCATGATAACTCTCGGTCTTACAAGTCCCGCCCACCGGCAGGCTACCCATGCAAGACCTCTGATATTCTTATCCTTTGGCTTTCCGCCCTTGGCTTTGGAAAAGTGCTTGCAGTCCGGTGAGAACCAGGCAAGTCCAACTGGGTGTCCGTCACATGCCTTGACCGGATCAACCACCCATACATTTTCGCAGTAATGCTTGGTATTCGGATGATTTGCTTTGTGCATCCGGATAGCTTCCGGATCGTGATTGATTGCAATATCAACGCTGTATCCAGTTGCCAGTTCAATCCCGGTAGATGCACCGCCACCACCGGCGAAATTATCCACTAATAATTCTCCATTTATCATAAGTTATTTTTTGCTCCAATCTGTCTTGTTACTTCCTACTTATTTCCTAAAACTCTCCATATACTAAATATGATATTGAGTAATCTTCCAACATGCAGTATAATCAATTTTGCATGACCTATTTCACATGGTCATTTGTGTTTCCGCCCCCGTTGCCGTTCTCCCGGCGGCGGGGCATCTCGTTACTCCTTGGCGATCGCATCTAAGCAGGCATTCCAACCCACCCGACGTATTGATGTGCTGATATCTTCATAACCGGCTTTTAACTCTGGTATCTTCTCCGGCAGTTCCCGGAGCGGACACCAATCTGGAATTTCCCCGTCTGGTATTTCTTTTCCCAGTGCAGTACACATATAATAGTCACCCACTGGTAGCACTTTATAGCACAGAGAACATTTGTAGCATACCTGTTCCGGCATATCCATTACTAATATTGATTTAGACATATCTCACACTCCTTATCGTTTATACTCGATCCAATCTGATTCGCCCGAAAATTTAACTTTTAACTTATGCGGAATACCGCTTGGCGCAACGCTTTTGGGCTTATATTCCCCGACAATCGTTGCTTTTTCTAACAATTCATGGATCCCAACCGTAGCGGTCAAGGTCAGATCATCCTAGAGTCTGATTTTGGATCCAAAACAACAATGCCCATACCATTGAGAGCAGTAGGTTTCGCCATCTCCTTTTTTATGAAGTTATTTATTTCATCCTCCGGCAGTGTTGGAAATTTAACAGCCTGTCCACAGTACGGACAGCAAACATAATCTTCTTCTATTGACATGCCACATTTGGGGCAGCGCCACTCTCTTAACTTGTCATCGTTATAAACGACATATCCAACAAATTTTGCTTTCTTTTTAAAAAACTTCATGTTTTATACCTCCAACAATTTTTATTTACATCATCACCCGCATCTATGCGCTTATTTGTAAAAACTCGCCGACTGCTCTCTTCAACCAATATCCCAATGATGTAATTCTTCTCCTTCCGCATCCATTTTTTATTGCCGCGACTAAAGCCTCTTTTTCCCCAAAAAACGATACGTCTATCTTTCCTCTTGAAATTGCCACATACGGAATATTCATATAAAGCATTGCACTATGCATAAATGTCAAACATGTGATGACCGCTTTGGCTTCTCCACCTTGTGACTTATGTACACTCATGGCATATGCTAATGACAGGTTCACGATATTTTCGCTTGTGTATGAGACGGTCTTTCCATTTATTTTTACTTTTGCCTCATATTCGTCCTCATCAAGCACTATTTCATTTATTATGCCAATGTCACCATTTGACGCATCTTCTGTATTTTCAAGCACCTGCATAACCAGGTCCCCTTCCCGAAATAGTTTTCCCATGACTTTTATCTGTTTTTTATCTGGAGACTCTGGATTTATAATATCCTGCAGAAGCATATTCATATCATCTACCCCCGCAGCCTCCTTGATATACGGGCATAAGCACATTACCTGCTGAATTCCATATCTGTTCACATATTCCTTGTATTTTTCTGCCATCATATTCCGAATATCTTCCAAGGAACTGCTTTCATACATATGAAAATCATCGCCTTCCTCAATATTGACATCACCGCTTTTTATCTTTTTTGCATTTTCATATATCTTATCTTTTTCATTCTGTCGATAGATATGTGACAGTCGTATCGTTGGAACCACACCGCTCTCGGTAATATCTCTCATAACAGCTCCAGCTTTAACACTCGGCAGCTGATCAATGTCTCCCACTATAACAATCCTGCAACCATTTGTTATAGCTTCGAACAACATATTTGCCACATAGATATCAACCATAGAAAACTCATCTACAACGATCAGTGAATCTTCCAACATAACTTCATCTTCCAACGTTGTATTTTCTTTGTAGATTTTCAACCTGGAGTGAATTGTGCTTGCCGGCTGATCTGTAACTTCTGCTATTTTCCGTGCCGCTCTTCCGGAAGGAGCCATATAAATTCTTTCATTTTCCGGATACATCATGTGATATACCATGTCAATCACTTTAATTACTGTAGTCTTTCCTGTTCCAGGCCCACCTGTAATCAAAGAAATATGCTGCTTTATCGCAAAAAACACTGCTGTCTTCTGGATTTCATCTAACGAAATACATAGCCTTTCCTCTGCTTTTTTTATACACTGGTCAATCCGACAATCATTTGCCTTTACCGCATCTGAACGATTTCCCTGTTTTATATTCAGCTTGCAGAACCTTAATATATTTTCAGCAATGTGTCTTTCCCTCTCATACATTTCTCTTGTAAAAATACATTGTATTCCATCAATTCGAAGACACTTTAAATCTCCAAGTTTTATCATTTCTACCGTTCTATTGTTCACGTCTTCCGGTTTCACGAGCTCTGTGTTAAGCTTCTTCCATACAGCCATCCCAAATGCATTGATTTCCATTCCGGTACTTCCGTTTCTCTCATTTATCTTTAAAACGTGAACAGCACAGGCACGAAAACGTTCCGTTGAATCTTTGGGAATTTTACATGCATCTGCAATATTATCAGCATCGTCAAAAGTTAATCCTTTCACATTGCAAATCAAATATGGATTTTCTCTAATCTTACTTTCGGCCGCTACTCCGAACTGTTTGTACAGCTTCAAGGCATATTTTGCAGAAATTCCAAACTGTAGTAAATACGTCGTGATCCGCCTTGCATTTCTGTTTTCGTTATATGATGTTGTGATCTTATCGAGAGTCTTTTTACTTATTCCTTTTACCTTTAAAAGCTTCTCTGGCGTCTTTTCCAATATTTCAATCGTATTCTTGCCAAACTTTTCGTAGATATCTAAAGCCTTCTTTTTTCCGATCCCTTTTATAACGCCGCTGCAAAGATAGCTGACAATAGCATCTCTTGTATCTTCCACATACTCTTCAAATCTTTCGACTTCGAACTGATATCCATACTTTTTCGTCAAAGAATATGAACCATGCAAGATATACTGCAAGTTTTTATTGCTTGGCAGATCTGTGCCGCGACAAATCACCTTTTCTCCTTTTTTTGTGACATATTGTTTTACAGTGTACCCCTCTGATCCTGTAAACCTATCCGAGACATATTTTACATATAGTTTCGTGGCATCCACATTTTGCGGTACACCTCCGGGAACAGAAAAAGCTGGCGACTTTCGAAGAAATTCAAAGGCTTCCTCCTTTGTTTTACAACTCTTATAAAGCGACTTTTTCCCGAGGACTATCTTCTTACACTCGTCCCAATCTTCTATGCACTTATTGACTTCCTGTCCATTTACGGATTTAATCGCATAAACCATTTCTTATTTTTATTGCTCCTTTCTTGTGTTATATTGCTTATATGTATATTATACAACTTGTTTACATTTAGGGCAACATATATCACTGAAAAAAAGGAGTTTTCTGCATCTCTTTTCCTAGCAATATCCAGGCACATCCGCTTTACATGCGTAATTTACAAACCTTTTCTTCTACCACGCTCCATTTTTCTCGTTCTTTTATGTAACAAAAAAAGCAGAGCCATCTTCCAATAAAAATGGAAGATGCTCTACCTCATTTGTTATTTTACTATTTTACAATATACTTGATACCGCTCTGCTCACAGAACAGTCTTAACATTGCAAACTGATCCTTTGGTACAGAAATAGTTACCCGATCAGATTCTGCCCGATCCATTGGCGATGCAGGAATAATTCTACGTGCAACCGGATTTACAGGTGCTGTAGACATTCTCTGTGTCTCAGCCTGCCGTTTCTGTGCCGCTGCCTTTTCTGCCAGTTCTTTTTCTTTTCTTTCGAGTTCTTTTTTCTTTTCTTCAAGTTCCCGATTTTTTTCTGCCTCTTTTTCTGCAGCAGCTCTTTTCATTTTCTCAATTTCCGCCTGTTTTTCTGCTTCTACCCTTGCACGCTCCTTTTCTCTGATGCGATCCGCTTCATCCTGCAAGCGTTTCATCTCAGCAGAAGCTTTTGCCAGATCTAATGTCTCCTTGAAGACTTTTTCTCCTTCAGGAACATAGTCTCCAGCTGTCATGCGGATCATTGTTAATCCGGTATTGAAGCTTTCCACAGCCGTTGTAATGGCATCTTTATATTTTTTTGCCGATGTTGACACATTCAGCCATGCCTTGTCGAAAATGAGTTCAAAAAACTGATCCCTGTACGCATCTGTGATTTCCTCATTATTCATCACAGTTTCATTAAAAAATGAACGGATCTGCTCTCTTTTTTCATTCCTCTGCGCAGCTTCAATTTCTTTTACTTTTGAGTCAATAAGCTGCTGCGGCTCCTGGATGATCTTTTTCAGATCATCTGATTTTTCCTTGTACTTTTCATACGGTTTCAGAATCATACTTCGAATCTCACTATCTTTTTCTTTTAACTGAGCAAGCGTCTTGTTCAGATCTACCCTGTCTGCTTTCAGTCCTTTTAAAACATCCGGGACTGACATACCATCCGTGTATTCGATCGCCTTGTATGTCTCCGCTTTTTCCCTCAATATTTTCTCCAATTCCTCATAGTTGAAGATGATTGCTCCTTCTGTTACATTCGTTTTTACTACTAATTCATTCATTTTTATTGCTCCTTTTCTTTTTTTATTTTTTCAACAAAAAAAGAGAAGCCATATAAACTTCTATTTGCAAGCATAACACTTACAATTTCCATTAATGGCTTCTCTAATTTCGTTTTATGATTTATTTTATTTTACCATTATATTTACATTCTGTAAATAGCCAATTTCAATATCCTAATGTATTACTATAAGAGACATCAAAATAGTGCTTTTCTGAATGCCGCAATGTCCATGATATTTATTCGTAACCGTAATGGTCAACGTATTTCCCGACCATGTATATTCCATCGGAAAATCTTCTGTATTATTCAGCATCGCTACTACTACGGATCTTATGCCCTTGTCAAAACTTACTGTTTTCTGTACCGTATCACCATATGCCAATTCTCCGGATCCCATATCTATAACACCAGATGTCATGGTATTCTGTTTTTTCCCCAGCGTTTCTTTTATCGTACTGATTTCTGAATTTATTCCAGAGATGCTGGATTCATTGGAAGCTATGTTATTACCGATATAGTTAATATTGTCATTTATCTTCCCGATATTAGTTTCCGATGTGGTCATTCGATTTTTCAAGTCGTTTATGGCCGCATTCGCAGCATTGATGTTGGTCTCATTAGCTGATACACGATTCCCCAGTCCACTTATAGATGAATTCATGTTGTTATTCAAATCGGTCAGTTTTTTCGTCATCGTTGCATTAATTTCTGACTTTGCATCCGCTATATTTTTATTACTGTCTGTACTTACCTGATTAATAGCATCTGCCAACAACTTGCGCTGACTTTCATCCAGTTCTTCATTACTGTTGATTTTATCCAATATTTCCTGCTTATTTGTAGCGAAATCATCTTTCGAGAGGAGTTTATCCGTTGCATCATCAAGGGCTTTTGTAAATGCTGCCTGATTCTCCGCACTCAACTCATCTACATACTGCTGTATTTCATTTTTCGCATCAGCAAGATCCTGTTCGCTTTTTATCTGAAGATCATTGATCTTCTGTCTTAATATCTCTCTCTGACTCTCCGACAATGCCGCATTGGAGACGATTTCCTGAGTAAGTGTTTCTTTTACCTGCTGAGTCTGCTCATCTGTATACTGCTTCATTTCCGTGACGGCTGTATTCAAATCATCTCGAATACTATCTATCTTCACATCCATATCCGAAACTGCCGTTTTTAATGCTTCATCCGCACTCTTGGCATAATCATTTAATTTTAATTTCATGTCATTAAGATTAGATGTATTCGTTGCGTCCATCTGCGTAAGCAGCTCAATCAATTCATTCTTCTGACGCTTTGTAAGCTCTGTGTTAGCGTTGATCTTTGCAGTAAGCTCATTTCTCACCGAACTAATTCTCTCATTTATCGCTGCTTCCAGCTCGGCCTTTATCAGATCAATACGATTTGATAAATCCGTATCTTCCGTAATTCTTCCCGCCGTTTCCGCATCGATCAGCGCTTTTAACGCCGCTTTTGCATTCGCGATCTCTTCATCTAATGTGGTCTTTGAAATTCCAGTCGTATTTTTCGTGACAGCAATATTAACTTTTGCTTCCAGATTTGAATACATCTGCTTTAAAGTCGATATATTGTTTGTGTTTTCCGTGATCTGTTTTGTCAGCCCCGGCACAACCGTATTGTCAATATACTGGATCAGTTCGTTTTTTACAGATTCGCTTATGGCCGCCGCCTGATCTGCTGCCGCTGTCTTATAATATTCGTCAACCGCTCTCTTTACGGAATCGGTAATAATCGCGCGGATCTCATTCTGCTGTTCTGCGGACAGCTGCGTTCCCGCATTCTCATCCGCTACACTGTTCAAGACACCGCTTGTAATTTCACCGATAAGAGCTTCCATCTCATCATCCGAAAGTTTGCCTACATTCTGTGTCGTAAAATAATTTGAAATATACTCTCTGACCTGATCTTCCAAGTCTTCCTGCGATCCATACGCATATTCGTTATCGTAAGAACCCGCATTTGATACCCTGTATGTAACAAAAATTCCAGTAAAAATGAGTAAAATAACTACTAATGCGCAAGCTATTTTCTGTTTTTTACTCATTCTTGCAAAAGTAATTCTCTTCATGAATATTCTCCTTTAATTATTCTATCCGCTGATCAACTTACTGTATTCTCTTCCAAACATATACCGTAATATACGGTTGCACGTTGTTATGCGCCTGATTTCCTCCCGTAGCTGACGTATTTTTGTCTGGAATAGTAACATTATGACTATGATTTCCAGATGCATCGGTTGTAAAGGAATGAGAATGCCATCCACTTTCTGAAGTGTTAGATCCATTAGTTATGAAACTAATACTACTGATAGCTGTTCCTGTCACATACGTGTCAACACCGATTGTTCCTATCGTTGCATTTGCCGCATTCGTATATGCATGCGAATGATTTCCAGCTCCAGCCGTAGTGCCGGTATGCTGATGATTTCCACTTGTCGTCGTGGAGTAGGTTCCACCAGCTACAGAATGTGTATGATTTGGCATTTCTGCTGCGGATAACGTATGTGTGTATTCCCCGCCGTCTGATCCAGCCGCGAAATCCATAGCGACACCATTACTGTCGGTTCCTGTACCTGCACCGATCATGGTACGTCCCTGGGCATAAGCCTCCCATTGACCGCCTAAAAACTCTGCCGGATTTTGGTCTGTTGTTGATAAATACAGGCTGCCCACCGGATAAGCCTCATTTAATAAGTTTGACACCTGATTTTGTAAAGCATTCAGTTGCGCCAGAATAGCCTGATCTGCGTTTTCATAATTTGTTTGTACGTCGTTGATTTTGTCTACCGTCTGCTGAGTCTGATCATCTGTATACTGCTTCATCTTTGCTACGGCTGCACTTAAATCATCTCGGATAGTATCTATTTTCCCATCCAGTTCGGACACTGCTGTTTTTAAAGCATCATCTGCTCCCTTTGCATAATCATCCAGTCTGGTTTTCATGTCATTAAGATTGGATGTATTCGTTGCATCCATCTGACCAAGCAGATTGATCAATTCTGTCTTCTGCTGATTTGTCAGCTCTGTATTAGAATTAATCTTTTCCGTAAGATCATCTCTTACTTTATTGATCCGTTCATTTATAGCCGTCTCCAGCTGTCCTTTTATCAGATCAATACGATCCGATAAATCCGTGTCTTCCGTAATTCTCCCTGCTGTCTCCGCATCAATCAGAGCTTTTAATGCTGCTTTTGCATTCGCGATCTCTTCATCCAATGTAGTTTTTGAGACGCCAGATATATTCTGTGTAATGCCAACATTAAATTTGGCTTCCAGGTTTGAGTACATCTGTTTTAAAGTCGAGATATTGTTTGTGTTTTCCGTGATCTGTTTTGTCAGCCCCGGCACAACCGTATTGTCAATATACTGGATCAGTTCGTTTTTTACAGATTCGCTTATGGCTGCCATCTGATCTGCTGCCGCCGTCTTATAATATTCGTCAACTGCTCTCTTCACGGAATCGGTAATGATCGCACGGATCTCGTTCTGCTGTTCAGCGGACAGCTGCGTTCCCGCATTCTCATCCGCCACATTGTTTAAAACCCCATTGGTAATTTCACCAATAAGCGCCGCCATCTCATCATCCGATAGTTTACCAACATTCTGTGTCGTGAAATAATTCGAAATATACTCCCTTACCTGCTCTTCCAAGTCTTCCTGCGATCCGTATGCATATTCGTTATCGTAAGAACCCGTGTTCGATAAAGTTCCATACACACATACGCCAACTCCAAGAATGACCAAAATAGCTACTACCACACAGGCTATTTTTTGTTTTTTAGTCATTCTTGAAAAAGTTACTTTACTCATGCCCTTCCTCCTTCATTTTCATTGCTTTTTTGTTTGTAATCATTGTGTAAAATTGCCTTTTTTGCTATTATATTTATACTTCATATGCCTTTTTTTGTCAAGATTTGCATATATTTATAGAAAGAGAAGAAAACCATGATAAACGGAAATGCTCAAGCAAAAGATCTAAAGAACAAATATGTATTCTGTGATATTGATGGAACATTAGCTCCATATCGATTTAATGGACATACCGCAGATCCAGATGGGACAAACAACGGTATGAGCTTACAAGAAATTGAAGATGGCGTTTTTCTTTTAAGGGCACCATCGCAGCACATGCAGAAAGTAATAGCAACATGTGGTGCAAAGCAGCACATCGTAATGGGTCATTGCCAGGTGAAAGAAGAAATGTTGCAAAAAGAAATATGGTTAAATGCTCATTATCCTATGATAAAAGAACGACTATTGGTTTATGAGGATAAATCAAAAGCCGATACCATTCTTCAATATTGTAAAGAGCACAATATTGACTTGAAAAATGTTGTATTTGTAGATGATGTGATCCCCTTTTTAAGAGAAGCTGAACGAAAAGGGATAAACTCATTTCATATCAGCAGCTTTTTAGATTGGGATTATCAAAAAGGCTTTATTTTTGAAAATCGTAGATTCCAAAACTTAGAAGAACCATAATAAAAAGGCAGCCACTTCTATGATTGATATTTACATATCAAACCAGAATGTGACTGTCTTTTATTTGTCTCAAAAGATATTATTCTAATTTTATGTGAAAGAAAGCATCCACTGATTTAATTCCTGGATCCCCAGCTTCAAGCAAGTACTCCTTTCATCCATTGGGTACTGCATAAAAGCAGTACAATTTTTCATATCCAGTTTCAGTTTTTGATTCATACGCAAAAATGTCATGCGTCCTTTTTTTGTATGAGACGCCTCTGTAATTCAACTTTTCTCCATCTAATCCTTCTAACCAAATGTCTGTATACGCTTCGCTCTGGCTCTTGGCCAATGAATACTCTATGACATTCCAACTACAACCGGAAGGAGCATCCTGGTATTCATATGCCGCCTGGCCAGAATCGCAGAACCCTTTTATGATATTTACTGCATCCTGGCCTGTATATACCGCATTTATGGTCATATAATTTGCTTCATAGTTTGCCGTATCATAAGACAATGACTGCAGCACACCTGTTTCTCCAACTTCCAGCATACTGTAAATAGATGATGTATACAAGTTATCCTCGTTACGTTCCACCTGATTGCTCTTTATTGATACAATGTTTTTTTCTTCTGCCGGCGCCGCTTCCTCTGGCTGATCCGTCACTTCCTGTTCCGGCGTTACCTCAGCGCTATTCACACTATCGGTAGCAGGAATCTCATTTTCCTGATTTTCTTCCGCTGGAGGCGTTTCATTATTTTCAATTACAACAACGTCCTCTTCAGCTTCAGTATTTGTCTCTTGCGCTTCTGTATCTTCAACTGTTATCTCTTCCGTGGCAGCTTCTGGCTCCGTAGACTCTTCTGGAAGTATTACATTTTCTGTGTTTTCTTCTGGTTCTGCGCTTACAATATTAAGGGATTTGGCAATATGTTCTATAATCTTTATCTGATTATCGGATAAGTCTTCATAAGCTTCTGCCCTTGCTCCAACAAACATGGATACCTCCAGGTCCCCGCATTTTACATTTGCGAACTTTCCCGCAAACATTCCATAAACATCAGGTGTGATGGATACATCCGCATCTGCTGTTATCATCGTTTTATATTTTCCGTTTGATTTATCTGTTTCGCATTCTAATTTTTTTCCATCCGGGGAAAACCAGATCCCATTAATCCCTTCACTCTGAAGACTGCTACCTTTATCCTCCGAATTTTCAAAATCATATCTGGTACCTTCTTTCACAAGCACCACAATAGACGAGATATCAAACATCAGATATGTATCGTGTCCATTTTTATACACGAAAGCATTTTGTGAATAATCAGAATCTTCCGCAATGGCCGTAATTGCAGTTGTCTGGTCAAGCATCGCTTTCGGCATATCAAACACAGTGGATTCCACACAAGTCTGCTGTATATATCCAGACGCATTTTTTTCATATAATGCTCCCTTGCCACATCCGGACACCATAGAGCACGCGATCAGTATCATTAACAAATTCTTTATCTTCTTCAACATGACCCTACACCTCCTGTTACTTATTTTTTTCGGTCACTTCTTCTGTTATGCCTTCCGTCTCGATCAAAGAACCGGTATCCGCATCCAGAGCCTCAATTTCAACTCCTAATAATGCTGAATCAGCAGATGGGAAAAATACAGATTCAATTATTGCACATCCTACACCTTCTTCATTTAAGATGTCACTTCCAAAGAGATCATTGAATTCAGCCACTGCTTTTTCATTATCCGCGGAAGCTATTCTGAGCTCCAAAGATCCTCTCAGCACATATAAGCCCATATCCCCATATAACAACGGCTTTCCTGTCACATATTCTTCTTCCACTGTAGCCCTGTTATCCACATACCATTCCATAAGTTTCTCAGAAAAACTCTGATCCTTTTCTGTATTTTCTTCCTTTGAGAAAACATCTTCCGATGGAAACATTTCTTCATATGAATCCATGAACCCTTCCTGATCATTGATAACATCCCGGTAACTTTTATCAAACAAAACAGCAAGGTATTTTTTTGTCTCCGATGTATAATCATTTAAGGCATCTTCGCTCAACTTTTCGCTTAAATCCTTATTTGGAATATAATTTTCCGTTTTCTGGAATGGGACCTCAAATAAATAATAAGGAACATCTTCTCCATTATACGTCACATCGCTATAATAGCTCGACCGTTTTACCTTGTCCGCCTTATCCGCATTTGAAAGCTTTCTATATTCTGTATAGACCGTTTCTTCTTTCGAGATTGGTGTGATCTCCTTTTTTTTGCAACCCGTTATCATCATAGATAAGCCCATTGCAAATATTAAAAGCCCTTTAGCGTTTCTTTTTATTTTCATTCTTTCTTAGCACTCTCCTTCGGCTCGTACACATATGTGATTTCTCTCAGCATTCTCTCTGTTTCCGGATCTTTTGTCCAGTCACCTTTCCATCTCGGGAACTTTTCCCCTATTTTTTTACGATTCTCATATAAATATCTTATACACGTCAAAATAATCTGTTGACACCCATATTCCCTACATTCACCTACATGCACTCTGCTTCCGGTTCCGATAGACCCGAGTCCATTTGTAACTCCATAGTCTTTCATTCCTGATCCAAGCACAATAGTTGAATTGAGATAACTATACACATCGTCTTTTGATTTCAAAAGACCTGTCTTGATAAGGCTCTCCATATAATAATGCGCTTCCGCTCTTAATTTTCTTAATTCGAGACTCGCGGGAGTAGATATTATCTGAAAACCACCCTTTATTTTTTTTATGCTGCCCATTGTATTACATCCATCATTGTATTTTGAACAAACCAAAACATACCCTTTCTGGTTAGACTGATATTTTTCCGCTTTATCAATCACCATCTTTGCATGACAATATGGGCAATACTCTGCAGCCTTGACCATTGTATATAATCTGCTTCTTTTATTTAATTCGATAAAACTTTTCTTATTATTCCTTTTCATTTTTTTACTGCTCGTCTTCCTTGTATTATATTTTTTATATGTATATAATACAGCAGCATTACGTTTTTTGCAATAAGAGAATGCCTCCACACATGAAAGCATTCTCTTTTCTTGTCCTGACACTCCTAAATATGATCTTATTGTTCGATCGTGATTATGTTTGTTACTTCATTTTCCTCGTTTGAAACATAATTTACATCTTCCACTGCTGTATCTGCGTAATGATATATATACACAGTATAACTTCCAGCTCCTAAATAATCGTATGTTACCTCCAGTTCTTTTTCTTCTTTTGACATTTCAAGATCTTTTGATTCTCCAGTGCTGTCATTTTGCACCACACCCCATATATCCCCATCTCCGATATACGTTGCCTTAAATTGAATGTTTGACATATCCTCCGCGATATCAAAAGCATAAGTGTCGCATACCGTGTCACTGGAAGGAGACGTTGCTTCCGGCGCAATCGTTTTTATTTCAAGATCCTTTGGCGTCACATTAATGGTCCATTTTCCGGCTATTACCTCCGCAATCTCTACGCTCATCATTCCGTTTTCAGGAGTGAGATCGTAGCTCTTCCCATCCGGAGATTTTAATGTGGCATATATCTCGCTATCTTTATATTTATCCGTGCTGTATTCAATGTTAAATTTAACATTATTGGTCTTAACCGGAACACTTAGCATGTATTTTTGTGAACATGCTTCCATCTGACTCTCTACCGAATCATAATAAGGTTCATCCATTTTTGTTTTTTCCGTATCCTTATCTCCGCGCTTGAAATCATAATACTTAAACATTCCGGATCCATCCACCAAATAGTAGCCTGATTTCATGTCCTTCGGCAAGCTTATACTGTAATAGCCATTTTTGGTTATGGTTGCATCGCTTATATCATACATTTCGTACATTTGAAATATGCGGCGATCTGCCTTCACTTCTTCAGTTATATAGCTTGTTCCTGCATAGAATTCCAATTTATACTTTTTGTCTTTTTCCAATCCTTCAATCACTCCGGCCGAATTAACCATTGCCTCCGTGATTTTTTCTCCGTTTATTGACACGAGCCTGATAATTGCGGATTTTTCATCCGAAAGCTTTGTTCCCGCGTCACTCCCGGCTATCAATTTGTTTTCCGTATCAACGCAAAAATATCCATCCTCATCAAAGCTCCCGCCATAAAATCCCAACGAATATCCACAATCCTTATATCTCTCCAGGACTACATCATTCATGTAATTTTCATCAGTTGCATAAGCCAGCATTTCGCCTTTATAATACTCTGGCAGTAAAGTGTAATCCCTGTTCATCCAAAATATTTTTGTTGAATCTACCGATGATGCTACCGAGCTGCTATTTCCACCTGGAAGGTACGATTTATAAAATTTAGATCCCTCTTTTATGTAATATGTGTCATATACCAGCTCTGAATCTTCAATTCCCACTTTTTCGTAAGGATCCACTTTTTCCTGAAAAATTTGTTTACCACATCCTGATAAAACAAATAAGCCTACCATATTTAAAACTATTACTATCCTTTTCACTTTCACCGTATCATCCTCTTACTGCATGTTTGATTTCTCGGTACTTCACCCGCCGGTCTCTATTTATTTCTCCGGTTTAGGCTTATTCCTCTTTTTTCTAATTCTTCTCTTCTTTCCTCCAGATCTTCGTGAATATACCTGGACACCGTCATCACATTAAGCCCATACTTTTCCGCAAGATCTTTCATGGTAGGGTGCGAACTTTTCCCCCAGGCTCCTTTTTTAAAATGATCTTCATAATTATATTCCTGAACGATCTTCTTTCTGATTTCCGCCGGTTTCTTGTAATAGCTTTCTCTGGAGCGCTGGCTTGCGGCTTCTCCCTTTTTCATAATCTGGAGATTCTCAAAACGATAATCTTTTAAGTCTCCGTTCATCTGCCGAATTACAACCTGCTTGTCAAGTGTCAGTCCCGTAACCGCTTCGTATACCACTCTCGTGTATCTCAGACATCTTCTATTTGTGGTCCCATCCTTATTCTTTTTCCCGGTGCGGAACCATACCTTTCCATTCTTAGGTCGTATCTCAACCCATCTATCGTTATACATATGTCCGTCTTCAGATATATAATTAACATAATAACAGTAATACATTTTTCCATCATGCATTACTGTATTATCATTCCTCTCTTTTACTATCATTTTAATTACAAGTGGACTTTCTCTTTTTTCATCATCCTTTTATGTAAGTCCCACGTCCCCTTTCTTCCATTATTTAATCGCCAACAACATTTCCGTAATCAGTAACAACTAATCCATTGGAAGATGAGGTTGTTAAGTCATTCCACAGTGCAGCGAAATCACTGCCTCTCTTTATTACTGTAATTGTAAAATAATCACCGCTCTTCATTTCATAATTTTCATTTGTGTTTCCTGAGAACATATAATCTAATATTTGTTCGTTGTAATATCCTTCATACGTTGAATCAACATGCCCCGATGATCCGTATACTACCAGTGCCTTATGTTCAAGCCGAATTTCATAGTTTCCAAGTCCTGCTACTTTTCTAGCATATTGTTCATAATTTTGCGCTGATATTTTTCCGGTCCCGCAACATTCATTAACGAAATTTCTCGTATTATCAGCCACTCTCTGATCACATGCATGATCCACGTAAAGGAGCGCTGCCGCCAGAAGGAACAAAAGTATTCCTACAGCAAATATGGCGTTCCAGACATTTCCTACATGAGCATCATCACTCATCGTTTACGCCTCCTCTCTTATTTTCGAGCAAGATATATTCCTTTCAGTCTGCCGTTTGCATCAAGATCATAATATATATTAAATACAGAACTGTTATTTCCGCCTGAAAGTTCATTCATCAGTATCTGTGTATTTCCTATTTTCAAGTTTTCTTTTAAACTCAAACCTCCATATTGCTTTTGCAATAAGTTGACGGCTCCCTGCATATTTTTATTTGTCAAATAAATTCCATTACACGCTTCTATGTTTTCCGCGACAATAGAATAAGCTTCTGCTAAATCACATTCCCCATCGTAAACTGAATTATTCGGCCAGCTTTCATAATCCTGCACATAAGCCGGCTGATCCGTTATTGTAGTGTTTTGTTGAATATATTTTCGATCCTGTACAAACAGTTTCTGCGCTCCTGTTATGAGAAATACCATAGCCGCAATGGCTAATAAAGCCATTACTGTATCCACAACTCCATGAAGTGCTCTTTCTGTATTTTCTTCCATGCGTCTCTCCTTATAAATAGAGTTTTTACCACAGACCATTATGGCCTGTGGTATGTTTTTTTACTTCTGTTCGAAATATACTCCTACAAGAACATCGTTCTTATTTCTTAAAACGCTTACTTCATACTGTGCAGACGGATTGATGTATCCATTTTCTGACTTTTGAGTCATGGCTGCTAATGCCTTTTTGTTTGCCGATTTGTCAACTTCAGAACCTAACTCCGCAGATTTTTCAGTTAAATTTACGCCGCTTAATGAGTAGTAGAATTTGATTTCTCCTGCTGACAGGGTTTTTACCACAACGCCAATCTCATCGTTTCCCCATTGTCTGACCAACGAAGATACCTGTGATCCTGTTACTGTCTGACCATCATATGATGTATACTGCGTTTCGTCAATCATTGTCTGTGTGGCTGTGATTTTTGTGCCACTTTTTGTTAACATAGCGACTCCCGCTATTACAAGACCAACTATTACTCCAATGATTAGAAGTGTCATAAGTAGTGATGTTCCCTGGTGGGTGGCTCTGTCGGTGTTTTCTTCCATTTTGTTAATCCTCCTTGAATAAAAAATATTGTAATTTCCATTTTATGCGATGCATTTAGGCACACATATCATGGTATATATAAATAAGCATTTAGCTTATTTAAAACTGACTTGATACAGTCTGGAACATTTGAATTGCATACATAATAATTGGAACTATGAGCATAAAGATGATGACCTCATAAAATGGTACCATTGCAATTCTCCTGGCTGCTTTCGATTTTTCTCTTATACTTTTTGATTTCATTTGTTTTCTGGTTTCCTTAAAATATTCCCGGTCGGTCCTTGTTTCATCGAAGGCTTTTGCAACGCCTACATTATCAATTTCTAACAGATTGTCTATGAAGTCTCTAAGCGGCTCGTAAGTTGTTCGATTCTTCATCTGTTTTAAAGCTTTTTCTTTTCCATAAGTCATAGAGACACGACATTGTGCCACCTGCTCTCGGAAACAATAAGAAAAACGCTCCATCCATTCCAATATCGTCTCAACTGTTATTCCTTTCAAATTCATGAGAATGAGCATGATTGACTGATACTGTATGATTTCTTCCTGCTGCCGAACGACAACAAGTTCCTGCTTTTTTTTCAATATCTTGATCGGCATAAAGAACATACCTATTCCTATTCCGGCAGCAATAAAAATGTAATAGAATCTGAAATATGCATTGTTATATTTTTTAATTCTTTCATCAACGGATGTCGCTACTGTAGATGCATAATTTTCACTTGTGATATCTGTGTTTTCCATGATGTCTTCTGTCATTTCTTCTACAGTATAATTTTCCCGATTCACCCATTCTTTCGCATACATTTTTGCAATTTTCTCCATATTTGCCCTATACTCTTCTGATGGAGCAAACGTTTGTGAAAATTCCGTTTTCCATTCGTTCAAGCTGTTATATCTCTGCGATACATCCGCTATGTTAAAAATGGCAATCGTGAAAAAAAATGTAATAACAGCAAGTCCAAACTGCTGTGCTACAAATGCCTTCACCCCAGTATAATCTCCAAGGGCATTCAGCTTTTCTTTGTACAATCTATATTTTCCATACTTTTTATCAATGTACCTTCCAAAGAAGTCACTGATTACTGGAATCTCTCCAATTTTTGACCATATACTCGAATACTTTTCGCTGGTTGATGGACCATCTCTCAGCATACATATCCTGCTGTAAATAACCGCAGATGAAATAAATACCAGCGTTAATGCAATCAACCCAAACACTCCTGTATAATACGGAGCAAGCATAGGAAAGAAATGTTCCGCCCACCATTGAAGTGGTTTTATCGCAAACATTGGAACCACAGCCAATACTGTCTGCCCTTTAAACGCCATCTCGTTATCTTCCATTGCAAGTATTTCATTCTGTATGTCTTCTTTCAGATAATTCAGGTTGCGCATAAATACCGTATTCCCTTCTGGAAGAACTTCATCCCCATATTCTCTTACAGATGCGCATGCCGATAGTAACATCGACATATACTGATTTGGCTCGTTGCCCTTGTATCTATCAATTTCATGCCCCATATGCGGAGAAGTAATGATGTCGTGTATTTTTTGTAAATGCAATCCTATTTCATATGGTGTATCATAGACAGCGTTTTGCAATGCCTCAACAACATCTTTTGATGATTGATAATTGTGCCTGATTTTAGACATTGCATTTTCCAACTGCGATAGCAATTCTTTATTCATCGTATAAAATCTGCTCTTTGCCATCCATAGAGATATAATGACCGTAAAATAGGATCCGAAGCACATAAAGAACACGTTTCCGCCACTAATCGCAACACTTCCCACCAAACCTCCAACAAAAATCAACATAGAACGTGCCAGAATATTTGATGTTTTCTTATCAATGGAAAGGGTATCTGCCGGATATATCAGCGTTACATGATGTCTTGCCCTGTTGTAAAATGGCTGCAATATTTTCGAATTCTTAAACACCTTATAGACCAAAAACAAGGCATTTCGTCCATTCCCCTTGCTTTTTACTTTTGATCCTTTGTATATCTTTTTCATATCAACATTTCTGAATAAAACTGCAACAAGGAAGAGGACTACAAACAACACTGCGCTCATGAACAATAACTTAATATCCAACCTTCCAGCTCCTCTCTTGTTATCCCATCTGGGTTACTGATGTCCTCAAATAATACCCCTTTGTTCACTTCATTTGCTATTCTCATATTTTCGAGCTCCGATCTCATTTTCTGTTCGTCTTTTATCATGAGTTTCTTTAACATTTTTTTCATCAACCCCGGACTTGGTCGATTTACAAATTCGTAATGTCCTTTTTCACCAATGTCATCATCGGCTTTCCATATCAGAAGATCTACTACCTTGTAAAGTTTCTTATTTGTCATATCTTTCATGAATCTCGATGCATCCATCATAACCTTTTCCTGCAACGACGCTTTTTCCTCCATTTCCGATGGATATGGAATTTCCTCTAACGGAATGATTTCCGTGATTCTCTCAATATGACGGTTTCCTTTAATATTTGACAGATGACAGTCAAGGTTGATTACACTTACAACTGCTCTTACGGCATCTTTCTTATCCGAATATATGCCGGCCTGTAACAGGTTGTCCGAAATCGCTTCTATCAGCGATTCCGCCGTCTCCGCATGATGGGTAGCTAACCCGAATCTGGAAGCCACATAAGCGGACTGAATAAAGTATGAAGCCTGATCTTTGTTTGCAATCTCTCCGATAATACTTACTGCGCCCATTGTTTTCTTTCCGAAATCCAAACAATTCTGTTCTGTCATATTTCCAGCCTCCTGGAAAGCAAAAATGTTTTTTTCCGGATATGTAAAGTTCAAATTTAACTCAAACTGCTTTTCGTAAACGCGGATCGGATACATATTGTCAATGTAACGAACGAATGATTTTAGCATCGTTGTTTTACCAGTACCCATTCCTCCAGATATGATCGAATTCAATTCACATTTGATTGCCCACTTCATAAGGCAAATTGCCAGGTAGTCATATTTATTGTTCTGCAATAACTTGTGTGGTGCTACCGATGGTGCACTGTCAAACTTACGCAGCCAGAAACCACGAGATGATCCCATAGGATCTCTTGCAACAACGATACGCGATCCATCTTCCATTGTTGACTGTACTCCCGGTTCCGACTTTGATAATACATGCGGAGCATCATATTTATAAACATTGTCACTGACACGGACAAATTCTTCCTGTGTTTCAAATGTTAGGCATTTTAAATAAATAGGAATACCATGATATACGATCCAAATAGATTCATAACTCATAGGCATTGAACTCATTCCTGTACGGAGTCTAAATGTTCCGGCTGCAACACCAGAAACACCGCACATGATCTCATCTACTGATGATTCAACCAGCAGATCTATAACCCCAAGTCCATCGAATTTTTCAAAAATTCTCTGTACCAGAATGTCTTTTTTATCCTGCAATGTAAGTTCTACCGGCCCAAGAACCTCTGACTGCCCGTCAATAAAAGTTCTCTTGTAGATTTCCGCTATTTTTTGCTTACTGACAATATATTGATCCTCGCCATCTTTCCCCTGTACCGGTTTCTGCAGTTCATACTCGTTCATCAAAATGGCGAATCCGTCTTCGCCTTTTAAATCTTTGCAAAATTTGTTGTATACATACAGAAGCGTCTCAAACATTTCATTTCCCTTCATCTGTGACGGATTGTCGAAAGGAATAATTTTGTTGATAACTTCTTCCGTGTTAATGTCAAACTCTTTTGTGATAAGCCCCTCAATATATGTTTTAATTACATATTTAGCCTTCGGATTGCCATTCGCAGCTTCGTTCAGTGCGTCCCTCAAATCAGAAATTCGCTTCTGCTGTTTCTCGATCTCATCCCTGGTAAGGTTTTTTTCACTCAAATGTCGTCTCAGTGTATTGGATACAGCTCTTGCCGTTTCGTCCACAAGGAATTCAATACTATATACACTGCTTTCATCATTTTCATCCGCATCATCTGAATCATCATTTGTATTCACATTCCTGATGAATATGAACACTCCAACGGCAAGAAGGGCGAGAGCGGCAATTACTAAAATTGAATTAATGCTCATTAACGACTCCTCTCCTACTTTTTATTCGTTCGCTACTTTTGCCCGCTTAGAAGCACCTTTGGCAGGCTGTCCTTTTTTTACATTAGACTTCGCTGTTTTTTTTGTTGCTGCACTTTTCATCTTCTGATTCTCACGCATAGACTCCTGATAGAGATCTGTCAGATCCTTCAACGTCATTCTTGTAGTATACTTGATCCCAAGCAAATCCAACTCTTTTTTCAGCTGCGCTTTTGTCATTGGCTTCTCACTAACACTTTCTTCCAGTGTTTTTGTTGCAACCTCCGCTTTTGCATTAGGTACAGATATTTTTTTCGAAGCCATCTTTTTCTCCACGTTCGCATTTTTTTTCGTTTCAACGACCTCTTTTTTTACCGTATTCTTTGCAATTTTACCAACTGATTTTCGCTTGGCAGTTTTTTTCTCAACAATTTCAGATACATCTTCCTTGGAATCCCTTATGCTTTCTTCCATGATGTGTGCAACGGCATCTTCCTCCGCATCTGCTTCCGCGGATCCCATAGCTCCAACATCTTCAAAGCCATCTTCCTCAGAATCCTCAAACTCATCTATATCCGGCGCGACAATATCCGTATTCTCCACGCTACGCTCCGATGTTTTCGGTTGACTTTTTTCCTTGCGTCCAAAAATTTGGAAAATGCCTTTTTTCTTCGTCGTGTTTTCATTTTTTTCCGAAACAGTGGTTAATTCCCGGCCCTCAACCATCTTCATTTCTGCCGGTTCGTCTGCGAATTTTTCCCATGTATAATCAGGTTCATTGTTCTTTGATGACACTCCGAAAATAATGCCTACGAGATGCTTCATATCTTCCGACCATGTGTAATCTGGATCATACGGCGGCAGTTCCCGATTGGCTTTGATAAACCTTGTGAGCCTTCCGTCTCTTGCTGCGTCGATCGCATGAATACTTCTTTCAACCTTTACGAGCTTGTCCTTTTTGGAAAGACCGTAGTTTGACATTACTGTTTTTAAATCATAACGGGAATCGGATTCATAATCTGTCACCACATACACAACATTTTCCCCGAACACTTTTCCTTTTGTCTCGTGCCCCTGATTTAAACAATAGACCGAACAGTTCGCAAATCCATTGACCATTTCCTGTATGTTCTCATCCCCATTATCCACGAGGATCACCACTTCATCATACATTCCTTCTTCCTGGACTGCTTCGATTAACAACTGAACCGCTTCTTCCTTTCCATTTAAGTTGGAAATAAAGTTGTCATTCTGACTGATTGGAATTACATCCAGCAGTGATTTGATCACTTTTCCGTTTTTATTCCGAAGATTCTGTATTGTACGGCAATACGATGACAACATATCATTGTCTATCTTCTGGTTGAATATTGATCCCATCAATCCATCGATTCCTTCTTCTACGATCGGAATTGTGATCTCATTTTCCTTTTTTGCAAAAGCGTCTCTTTCTTCGGTTGTGTAATTAATCAGTATTTTTTCTGCTGACTCAATGTCATTGTCCACAAATTGAATTAAGAGAGTTCTTTTGCTATATACTGTAGCCATCATGGTAGCCACGATTGCAGCCGTGATAGGCGCTTTATTTTTCTTTTTGTTATTTCCCTGAATGACTGTGACCATACTTACCCCTCTCTAAGCCAGATATTTTTTTACATCTTTCCGGTTTGTGATCGCATATAATTCTGACGCCAATTCCTGGATCATGTCATATGTGTCTTTTCCCGCCGTTGCGCGCAATGCAATCTTTTCGTTGTCCCCGCTCTGAGTGAGCGCGACATAGCCTCCATAACCAAATTCGTCAAATTCAAGAACATAATTTTCAGTCTTTTTAGGTGGCATATCGAGCATTTCCATTACTGTGCGCACGGAAAAGCGAGCAGAGGTTTTATCTCTTAATATGAGTATTTCTCTTTTTCGATCTGAGTTCTGCCCGATCATATTTTTTATGATCTCGATTTCTCTCTTTTCAAAGCTGCATCCAATCAAGAGCAAATCTGATTCAACTTTTACCTGCTGTAACTTTAATCCTTCGTAAACGAAAATGAAATCAAATTCATTTACAGCCGATTCTCTCCATTCTTCTGAGATAATATATTGCCGGCATACAGTTACGTTTTTCTTTCTCATCTTATCTTCATTGCCTGAAAGACCGTATACCCCGGACAGATCCTGTATTCCGCTATTGTCTACTACAAGTATCTTTTTCCCGAGCCTTGCAGCCACTTTGATAAGATAATAGATGATATCGCATCTTTCTTTTCCGATGTATGTAATCACTTTTGTGTTTTCCAATTATCTGTCACTTCCTTTTCTAATTCAAAACGCTGGCGTTGTCGTCACTGGAACTCTCTGTGCTTTCGTCGCTCGTGCTGGTTGTATCATCTATTGACGTAACATCCTGCGTTTCGGCTTTTTCATTGGTAATTGCATCTGACACGTAAGATTCCCTCTTTCCTCTGTCTGCTTCATTTTCAGTTTCAATCTTCGCTTTTTCTTCATCGGTTACGGCTCCAAGCGTTTCTTCCAACCGAATTCTTCTAGCAGCAAGATTTAAGGCATCAATCGCTTCATTTACAATGTTCGGATCCTCTGTAAGGAGTGTAATAGTCGATTCTTTTGGAACATAGTTCGCTTCTGCGCTTCCCTGTAATGTGTCTTCCACATATCTTGTGGTATACAGTTTTGCTCCATCAATAAGATATGCATCAACCGTAGCTGACGTCAGATACAAAATTTCTTCTTCGTTCAAATTCGCATGCCAGATACAATTCTGTAAATCAATCTGTGAGATCTTCTTGTTTGAAAGCACGATATAATCGCTTCCGTCTGGATATGCTATTCTGACATCCACATGATCCGACACCGCCTGATCTGTCATCACCTGTACCACCGAAATCTCACAGTCCCTTTCATCCGCGCTAAGTTCTCCTTCTTCTGAAGAAACCATGGTAGCCATAATCGGCGTTCCATATTCCATATCAACTATTGCCTGTCTTCCGAGCATGTCTGCAGTCATGTAGTATGAAGGCTCTAAACCAGTTGCTACATTCTGCATCTCGACATTAACATCATCCGCAGAAGGGGCTGTTGTACTGTCGTAAAGCATATCTCCATGTGCAATATCTTTGATTGCAACATAAACGGACTGCGTGTTCGATTCTATTTCATAATTCAGATCTGCGTTTGCAGTTTCCAAATTGGTTATTCTTACATACGCGTAATAACCGCCACCAATGGCTCCGAGGATCATGAGTACGATCACGACCACTAATTTTTTCACTTTGTTATTTCTTTTTCTCATAATGCTCCTTTAATTTTAGTCCCCCGGGGACTTTTCGCCCCCGAAGGTTATAAAAAAGTCAAAAGTTTCTATCTTTGGGTATCTCGGTTAATTTCTAATTTCTAACGTCCGTAATAAACCCATCGATCATCCAGCGCATCTTGTTCCGCTTCTTATCCATTTTTTTCTCAACGCTCTTGATTCTCACATCACACTCAGCGCCGATTGTAGGATTTTCCAGTGAAACAGAACAAAGCGCATCCATTTTGTTCTGCAATCTCACGAAAACGCCGCCGCCCATAATTTCCGATGTAATCACTCCCGTAGTATCCATTCCCGGTCTAAAATGCTTATAGTACACATCATGTGGATCTCCATATGCTTCCGCGCGGCTCACCACCATATCCAGTGTGGTATACTGCTTTTCGTCAATAAACGTTTTTTCAGCTGGTCGAACCTCGATCGATTTCACCACAACAAGGAAGGTATCCCCCACCTTGAATTCTGATCTGACATCCGCGATAGATAAATACGAGATTTCTTCTCGTCCCATTCGGACATCAACTCCGCCAACTTCTACTACCAGGGAATCTTTTCTAACCGCTACGACATTTGCCGGAACTTTCTTGCCAATGCATATCTTTGGATAATTGTTCGACTGCTGTTTGATGTAATTTGCCCGCATGTCGATCTGCATGGCATTGATCCTGGACGCATATGCGAACATTTCTTTTTCATCAACATAGCTGATTGTGAATCTGATCTTGGCATGTTTCCATCTTCCAACCTGTCGGAACTGATAGTCTGCTCCATATTTTCTTCTGTAAGCATTTGCTTCAAAATACAGCTGCGACGCCGGAATACATACATCATAAAGATTCTCCGTTCCATTTACGTTTACATGCGCAAGTACAATGTCGTTGTCTGTTTTGCTGACAGAAACAATCTCTCCATCCAAAATTAATGGGGGAATAGACTGTGTTGCCTGAAGGAGAAGATCATGTTCTTCTTTCTTTAAGTCAGAAAGTGACTTCGCGTTTACTCCCTTGATGGCGACGATATCATCTTCCTCATACAATTCCTTTTTTGTATCTGCGTCCGCTTCATAAAAGCGCCGTTTCTGCGACATGTACGCAACTTCTTCTTCTGAAATATTCGACATGTCGAACGATGCTTTGAATTTTTTTTCCGGATCTTTTTTCTTTCTGCCTCTTTTCTTTGGGGCTTCATCTTTGGCCGGTGCTTCTTCTGTACTTTTCACTGTTTCATCCGAAACTTCTTCATTCACAGCTTCATCTTCCACCGTTTCTACATTTTCTTCTGTATTCTCCGGATCCGGTACCGCATTTTTATCGACAATATCCTCCGTTTCCGCTTTCGTAGACTCTTCTACGAGATCTTCTGTATCTTCCGGATCTGCCGTTGCATTTTCATCGACAGCATCCTCCGTTCCTGTAACTTCTTCTGCAACTTCCTCTACAATTTCTTCTGGATCTTCCAGCTCTGCCTGCTCCGTTTCTTCGTTGAATTTCTCTTCATCCACAGGTTTTTCCTCTGCCGGCTTTTCTGTTTCAACCGTAGCGGACTTTTTGGCAGATTTTTTTACAGGTTTCATTTTTTTTGCAGTTTCAACTTCAACTGCCTCTGCTGATGTTTCAGCGGCTTCTTCAACCTTAGATCTTGGCATGTCTTTTCTCCTTTTATATTATTCTTAATATTTACATAGTATGTATATTATACCAACCAATTACATTTTGCAAGTGTGAATCTCCCTATCTCTGTTTTTTAATTAAAAAATTAGAGTTACTATGACTTCTCTATTCCATTGTCTGGACACTAGAATCGTTCACTTCTTCAGGGAACTGTTCCATCGTATCACCCTCTATGTTTGCTTTTTCTATTACGTTTTCTGTATTTTCAGTTTCCAATGGAACGGCGGACATCTCTCCTTCCCCGGCTTTGGTATAAAATACATGATTATTGATGATCATGTATTGAGACAGCCAACCCATGTCATATCCTTCCGGAAGTTTTGATGGATTGTTGAAATATAGACAATATGGATTATTCAGTATACTTATAGATCCGTTCATCACATTTTCAACCACGGTCAGCATAGTATCGTTCGGCTGCATACTCGCGATTTCCTCATTATGTGAAAATTGTCCTGGCTGATACACTACATCCCGTATGGTATTTGGGAATCTATCGCTATTAATTCTGTTTTTTATCACTTCCGCAACGGCCACCCACCCATTCATTCCTTCACCATTTGCTTCATGCATAACTGTTTGTGCCAATAAATAAATGTCTTCCTGCGTATAGTTTCCTGATCCATTAGACGGAAGCACTACATTGTACGGATTTATTGCGTCGGTATCCACGGAAGGAACCCTCATAAAAACTGAAAATCCAATATGGCTTCCTTTCGTAACAGTCACCGTGCCGGCACCAGATGAACAATGAATAAAATATCCATTTCCAATATACATGCCTACATGGTTAATTCCTTCACCTCTGTTCAGCACACCAATATCACCAATTTGCAATTCTTCATAAGGAATTTCTTCACAATTTGCAAGAACGGCCTGCGATGATATGATAGACTGCCATACCGGATCTGGATAACCAGCAGTTCTATAAATCCATGACAAATAACCGGAACAGTCAAGTCCCTTTTGCTTTCCCTCTTCATTGAACGTCCACCATGTAGTATCGTATCCTGGCATAGAAGATTTTCCGCCCCAAAGATAAGGTACCTGTCCAATTAAAGCTGCTGCTGTTGACAATAATGTAAATCTATTTCCCTGAGCCTCTGATAAGGCGGCCTCCAACTGAGCTTTTGCATCAGGATCCAGTATTGTATCTGCTACCGCTGTTTTTATAAACACATTTTGAGATAATATTTCTGAACTCATTCCCCATTCCGTCATCTCGTCTCTTCTTCGCTCGTAATCTTCCTTCTCTGATTCTTTTCCGTAAAAAGCCAAAATACTTTCAGGTGTAACGGGATCCAGTTCTACAGTTGCGTATCTCAAGTCATTCTGCTCTAAATCAATTTGTTCCTTTCCGCATTTTTTATATAAGCCATTCCCGACATCTTCGAAAGTATCATATGCCCCAGGCTGTGTTATGTATTTTATTCGTGATCTCTTATATAGCCCATTTCCAGCATCTTCATATTCATACGTTTTAACTGGAACATACTCCTGCTGATCAGTCTCTGTATATTTCACTGTTATAAAATCCATATCGCAAACTGTGGATTTATTATCGTTTCCCATCGCAGTACAATAAGCTGCGAGCACGCCTACATAATCCATATCCGCAAATGGATTTCCCTGTTCATAAAATGACTCCATTGTTAGCGAGTAGTCATACCCTTTTTCAAAACACTCATTTTTTACGTCCTGTTCTGTTTTTTCATATGCTCTTGAAAGTAATTGTTCCAGTATTTCCGTTGCAACCACAACCTCGTCATTCATTTCCCTATTTTGTACCTCAACTATATCCTGGTCTTTATCATTTTTTGATTCCTGTTCGGTTACAGATGGTATTTCCTTCAGCTCCGTTGCTGACACACTACCTACCTGTAAAATCGTTGTCAGGAACAACATGGTTCCTGCAATCATTTTTTTGCTATACATAAATTCACAACATCCTTTTTAACTTTTTGTGTATATAATACATATTGTTTACATTTATTTCAAGTAAAAATAAAAAAGCCATGCAAAGCATGACTTTCAAACCTGTCGCAAGATATATATTTTTTTTCAAAATAATAGCGATCCCCTATATCGTTCGCTCTCAACAGCTAGTAGATTATAAGTATCGCTATTTCTTAATACATTTCTGTTTTCACTCTCAACAGCTAGTAACTAAAAACATACTGCAGATGGCATGCTTTCGGTAACGTTTTTCAGCCCTACTTGCTGCCTTGTCAGGAATCGTAACCGTGGCAGCTTATCACTTCTGCCCTTTCGTCCTTACAAATATATTATAGCATATTTTGGATTTTTTTTCTACAGTGAAACAAAAAATGACGAGTATAAAGTTTTTCTAACTCCTTTAAGTGTTTTATAACATCAGCAGAAATCAGTTGCGTTAAATTTACACTAACATCATTTTCCTTTTTTTCTTTTTATTTAAACGCGCTGAAACACTGAAAAATAAAGGATTTTTATTTAAAGATATGTACTTTTCAGGAGTAACAAATGTACTTTTGTGTAGCAAGACATGTCCACTTGTGTAGCAAGACATGTACTTTTCAGGAGCTTTTTTGACGGGAAAGGTATGTACTTTTTAGGAAAAAGAAATGTACTTTCATGTAGTAAGAAATGTACCTTTTAGGAAAAGTATGTACTTTTTAGGAGTTTTTTGCTTATAACGGCCCTTTACGCAGCAATTTTTGAAAAAACATATACGGATAAGGGCTTAAAAACACAGTAAAGGGCTTTTATATACACAACTTATGTACAAAAAAGGAGTTGATTTTATAAACTTCTGTACTTTTTAGGAGCAAAAACGATTTCTAACGTGTAACTTCTGTACTTTTTAGGAGCAATATTCAAACTTATGTACAAAAAGGCGTTGTTTTGATAAGCAACAGTGTTTTTTTTGAAGTATCGAATACATGCATGAACAAAACCATGTCCAATGAAAAAGTCGGCCATGTTGAAAGAAATGTACTTTTTAGGAGTAATATTCGCTTATCATCATACAACTTCTGTACTTTTGCGGAGTAAGTATGCAACTTTTAAAAGTTTCTCATTCATTAAAGCCCTTAAATTTGAAAAATCCACATTGGTTAAGGGCTCTAAGCTATTTTAAAGAGCACTTATTTTTCAAACTTCTGTATAAAAAGGCGCTTTTCAAATAAAAGATATGTACTTTTTAGGAAAAATATTTTTCTGACTGAATAAACTTCTGTACTTTTTAGGAGTGTGTCATTTGTTTAATACACCAAATAATTATTTCATGTACAAAAAAGGAGTTTTTCATGTACAAATCAGGAGCTTTTTTGTTGACATTACAACAGATCTATTTTACAATGCAAAGTATGTACAAATTAGGAGTTTCTTAAATCAGTACAGAAAATGGAAAGGAGAAAAAAGCAGGATACCGGGAATATCGTTCTGCTGTTACTTGTATGGAGAATACCACAGATATTATACTGCGCAAAGAGCGTGAAAATTTTACGAAAAGCAATTTTCTGATTTCGTGTAAATATAAATCTTCGTTGCTGGAAAATAAACTTATGGTTATATCGTTATCAAGAGCGGATGAGTTGAAAAAAGATCCGGAGAATGGAATCTTATATCAACAAATAAAAGTCAGTGAAATAAAAAAAGAGCTTGGTTGCAATGGCGGAAGCTTTTACTCCAATCTGGCTAACGCCGCAGAATCTATGACATCAAAGTCAATCGGTGTGTTTGATCCAGAAAACAAGATGTTTGACTATATGTCTATTATAATTCGTGCTCATTGCGAAAAAGGCATATTTACAATAGAGTATAACCCCCGTATAGCAGAATACATACAAAACATAAAACAAAATTTTACATCCTTACCGAAAAAGATCATGCTGTCCTTTCGTTCTGTATATGCCTTTAGAATATATGAAGTCCTTCGTTCGAAATGCTATTATGGAAAAAACGACATTAAGACTGACAATGATGTATTCGAGATACCATTTCTCCTTTCGGAACTAAAATTGCAGATCGGAGTTGTAAATTCAAATCTTGATAAAGTCCGAAACATACTCAACAAGTCTAAGAACCCGGATTATGATTACGCTGTAGAGGCATCTCCCGAAAAAGTTTTAGAGACCTGGAGTGAATTTAAAAGAAAAGCATTAGATCCATCAATTAAAGAAATCAATCAGAAAACAGATATGGAAGTTTCTTACGACACCGAAAGATCTGGGCGCGGAGGGAAAGTTCACAAAATTATTTTTTATGTAAAATATAAGGCTATTACAGAAGCTGCGCTTGATGATACGGATACGAAGCCTGAACTCACCCAAGAACAAAAAGATGAAATCGTAGATATCGTCTCGGATCTTATTGAGGAACCAGTAAAAACAAAAGATATCCGTGCTATCTGCGAATCTGCACACTATGATGTGGAAAAAGTAAAAACCGCATACGCTGTTTTAAAAAAGTCTACCGGTGTAGAGTCAGTTGTCGGTTTTATGATTTCAGCGATAAAAAACGGATACGATCTTCCGGTACCTACAAAAGGAAAAAAGGAAACCAAGAATAAGTTTAATAATTTTAAACAACGGGAGTATTCGGAAGAATTTTGGAATGATGTAGAACGAAAAGCCTGCAAAAAGGTACAAAAAGAAAATGATGAGGTCTAATTTTTGAAATTCAGTTAAACAAAATAGCATACCACCCAAAAAAGCTCCGGAGCACACATGGCTTCAGAGCTTTTTTATATTTGTTAATATGATAAAAGAATAAAAGCAAATATATTGCTAATGGAGTGGCAATTTTTCTACTATCAAAACGTACTATTTCAAACTATCAAAACGTATTTTTTGCATTGTATACAAAAAACAGATTGCAGTATATGTATCCACAAAAAATATCAAAACGTATTTTTTAATGTTTCTTTTCACCCATCACATGCATGGATCTATTCTATCTTGCTGCTCTTTTCTAGTGGTATTTCATATTGATATGAAATATCATTCCCGTTACGGATCTTCCTTTCTTCACATAATCGAAAGACAATGTATATAATGTTTTTTCATTTATTTCTTTCACCGCGACATCAATAACTCTGTTCCTGAAATTAGAAAAAGTGTTATACGCCTTGCTTTCGCATCCGCAGCATTCTCTTAACGTTTCAACCGACATTTCAATATTTGTTCCATCTCTCGGCAATGTCTTTGACATTAGTCTGCTCTGTATCATTTCATAAAGCCTAATTGAATATGCTGATTTCATAACCAGAATGCAATCAAGCGTATATTGCGTATAGTGATCCTTTAAATTTAACAGAAACGGTTTTAATTCGTCATTCAGCTTTATAAAAACTCCTATGTTGGAATTATATTCGCATCTGGTTACCCACGGTATTTTTATCCACCTGACTCTTTTTTCAGTTTCTTCTTTGATATATACTGGATTATTCAATATATCATCCACAATAGATTCAATATCTCTGTATATGTTACTTTTTGATACACTTAGCAGTTCCGCCAGCTCCGCAATAGAGATTGTATATGGTTTTAATTCTTCATCATCTCTGACCACCTGCATAATAGCTGCTCTTATGATTTTTGCACTGTTTAATTTTAGCGCCTGTTTTCCGCCTACTAAGCTATTTGCCTGGCACACATAGTGTCTTTTTTCAAGGCAAAAATCAAAACTTAGTTGCCCATCCAGTTGTTTTTTGCTTTTATCCATAGTAAATGATACTCCTTTTTCATTTTGTAATATTTATTATCGTATCAAAAATATTACCTCTTGTAAATCATGTAATATTTTTTTCTTTAAGGACCTCAAAAGAAAAACTATCAAAACGTACTATTTAATTATCTTTTATAGCATGCGAACTATCAAAGCGTACTATTAGTAATATCAAAATGTAACATTATCACTATCAAAATGTATTTTTGGCATTTATGTGGATAACTCTCGAATCCATTGTGTTTCCTCAACATTTTGCGTACAAGTTGTACGAGAAAACTGTTCCTAATTATAAATTATAAAATTATTATTATTATATATATACTTATAAGAACTATCAAAACGTATTTTTTAACATGCTCTTTTGCATTATTCCCTTATTTTCGTCCTAATTTTATTATTGTTACGAAACTCCAAAGTATTACCTTTGAAGTTTCGCTGTCTGTAGTTTCAATTTTCAAACACAAGGTATAGGATGTATCCATCGCCATTCACTATTGCTCCTGCATAAAAGGCATTAGCCGGGACGTCTTTATAATTCTCCAGATTACGCTCTAAGGATTCTTTGTCATATTCATTTTCAATTTCACATCGGACATAAGTTACAATGCTGCCTTCATCCATCCTCTGTTTACAATATTCCTCAATAGAACCATTTTCACATGCTGATTCAAATAGATCAGCATCCTGAAGATCTGAAAAATGTTTAAAAACACTTTTTTTAAGATCAGTACTTATAGTGCGGCTCAGTGACACATTGAAACCGTTTGCGTATGTATTAAATGTTTCAGCGGATGTATGGGGAACGGAATTATCGGATTCATGATCCTCAAGATTTTTAGGAATGGTTCCAGAATCTTCCGTTGACGAAAGTGTATAGTTGGAATTTGAATTTTTATCAGCCTCATTTAAATGTGCCGTTTTAGATGAAATTGCAAGGAATCCTACAATTCCAGCTGCAAGCAAAATAGTAATTATCGCTATAGGAAAGAGAGATGATCCATTTGAGTGCTCATCTACTTTATTATTTTCATTTTTGATCTCTGGTAAAGGTTTCTTTTTTACAATGGGCTTATTTTTCTTCTTTTTTGCATCTTCCTGGATAATATCCAGATCATCGTTATTGAACATACATTTTTCCTCCTTGTTCTGTGATTAAAGTATGACGGTTAATATATTTAGTTCTGGACTTGCAAGGTATCTAATCCCATCAAGTCCTTCGCAATAGTCAAATACATGCTGATTCTTCATAAAATAACTAATTGCTTCATCAAATTGTTCCGAAGTTGAAAACATATATGTGACCACTTTTTCTTCAGTTCCTTTTTTTGATTTCCATGCATTGCGATAAGACTGTCCAATTTTATCATAGTCCAGATGATCACAATACAGATGCTCTTTTACATAGTAATTATCAGTCAGACTATTGCATGTCGGAAGTGGAAAGCACACATTAGCACTGTGTGTATGCTTCACCATAGCATCGGTCATGGCCATATAGCCATAGTGTACATATCTGTATTTGTCAGATGATTCCGATGAATAACTGTAATTGCCTAACGTTGTATCCATATAGTAATATTCGTCATCCAACTTCACCAGATTCCATGCATGACTAATGTTGTCCCCTAATGTTCCGGTTATAATAGTGCTTTGAATACCCAGTTTTCCAAGTAGATATTGTGTAGCGGACGCATATCCCTGGCAAACAGCTTCTTTTTCCAAAAACACACTAATAATGTTTTGGTTATTAATAGAGCTGTCAGAATAATTCACATTCCATGCAAGGTATGAGAATACAAATTTTGCTTTTTCATAATCGGAAAGATATATGCTTATGTAATTCATGATGTCTGCAACCACATTATCAATTTCCGATTGCGTCTTTTCAGCATCCTTTTTGGACATCGTATACTTAGGGTAAAAAGTCATCCTTACATGCCTTCCAAACAATGTATGTTCTTCATATTTATAGCCAGCCAACCAAAAATACTCTCCATGATCTGCAAGTAAGCATTTGTAGACATGAAACAACTCACTTTCAGTTGATACAGACAGAGCAATCGAATCCGTATGATTTTCTATGCAGGATCGCATTTGCATATATGCTTTCTTTTCGGTATTGTTCAAGCTGTTGTATGCATAACCATTTTCGGTATTGCTAATTTTTGAACTGGATTTCTGAGACATGCTGCAGCCAGCCAAAAGCAGAAAGAACATAATGGTTATTAAAAACAGGTTTATTGCAGCGATTTGCGTTTTTTTCATAGTTTTTTTCCTTAATGTTTTCAAGTTTTTTAGATCAGTGACGCAGCAACATTTACATCTTCGTAGTCATTATTATCAATAAGCTCGTCTATAGCTTCATCCAGCATATTTCTCGGAGCATATTCTTCTTGTATATCTTCCAACTCATCTTCCGTTAATTCAATATTGCTATCATCTTCTCCAGCCAATTTTGCTTTTTGCTTTTTGATCTTTAATTGTAGTGCTTCTTCTTTTTTCTGATTCCATGGTTCTTTGAAATCTTCTGGAGTACATAATTCGATCGGCAGTTCGCTTTCTTCCTCGAATATTTCATCTTCTGGAATATTTAATGCATCCCATTCATCATCATCCAGTTCCCGAATCCATTTGGGAATATGATGAGCAGCTGATACCTTGCGGAGTTCTTTACACATTGGATGCGCCGTATAATCAATTCGTTCAAATTCGATTACATTGTGTCGTGCTACAGATACCAGAGCGTTTTTGGGATTTAGTCTTAGTATTTCGTCGATCGTATAAACCTCTCGTTGTCCTTTAGTTTCGGTCTGCATGCTTTCCATATGAACGTGAGTGAGGTTTCCAGCACTTTCCATTATTCGCCGTCCGCGATCTATTGTCGTTTTTACACCGGCCAATTTTGAAAAATACTCAGCATTTCCTACTTCACGCGTACCAAGTAATATTACCAAAGTACAATCATTGATAATAGTTCTCCAGCGGTCATCAGGGAACATTATTTGCAACTGCTCTATTCCTTGTATTGCCATGATAGAAGAAATATGGTATTTGCGCACTGTACTAAGCCGTTTTTCGTAAGACGGAATGATTCCGCAGTTTGCAAACTCGTCCATTACCATATTGACAGTTATTGGAAGGTATCCATTTTCAGATTTTTTTGCAACTTGTACTAGCGTTCTATATGCCAGAGTCCAAAACAATGCGACCAAATAGGTCAAGTTGTCATTTTGATCATCTGCGGCTATAAAATAAAGGCACTTTTTCTTTCCCGGAAGACTAATATCAATATCATCAACTCCGGTAATTTTTGCGATTTTATTAATTCCAAGTTTTTGAAGTTTCGTTTTTATTGTTCCTAATGTATTGCCTTGAACAACTTTATCGCTTCCGCAATAATTATTGAAAGCTGTTTTGGCTGGATGTCCGTCTGGAAGCATAGCGCCATCCAGTAAGATTTGATCAACAGTACGATCGTTAAAGTATCGAAATACACCACCAAGATTTTTTTCGTAACCGGTATCTTCAGTGAATTTAATATATAGAATTCCATACGTCAGTAAGTTTGTGATACAAAAATACCAGAAATCGGGGTGGTCGCTTGCCTCCATATTTTTCACCATAGTATCTGCAAAATCTTGTGCGTCAGCTTCTTCATTTATGGCACCCAAGTAGTTAAAAGAGTCAGAATGCAGCATAAAAGCCAAGTCAAAATTTATGATCTTTACCTCATATCCATGTGCTCGTCCAGCCTCTGCTGTTATATTGTATAACTCCATAGATGGATCCATAATAAAAGCGGATTCTTCACGTCTTATAATTTGCAAAATGATAGGAATCATATATCCTCTGGATTTACCGGTACCAGGCATTCCAATAAATAAGGCATTCTGATTGGTTCCGCTTACAGGCTTCATACTATATATTTCATTTTTATCTTTTGGATTTGCGCCCAGAATCAAATCGGTAATAGTTTCGTACGTGCCGGCATTGAACGTTATTTCTTTTTCGGGCTCTTGCATTTTATCTGCTGAACCTTTGACGTGTTCTGTTGATGTTTCATAATTTAAATCTTCTTCATATTTTTCGTTTTTTGAAATAGCCGATACTAAACGATAACTAAGAATCAGTTCTACTACAAAAAATACCAAAGAAAGCATCCAGCCATTTGATAGTCCACAAACAAAGTGGGTAAATATATTTCCTTTATCCCCGTAAAGAAGACCGCTCAATGTATTCGCAATTATGAATTCTACAGACACAGAAGCTATAATAAGCCGATTATTTTTTTTCCATTTATGTTTTAAATACGCATAAGCTAGTCCAAGCGCGGAAGATTTTATATATTGCTTAAGCTGAGAATCATTTTTGACAGATTCATCATTACCTTTTTTTTCATCGTTTGTTTCTTTCATTACTCACACTCTTTTCTGTTTGTTATATAACTTTTGCAACTATGTATCCGAAGAGCTCTAATTGCTCTTTATATTTAACATTACGAACGACACAGCTTCCCTGAAATTCGTAATATAATCCGGGAAGTCGAATATCTTCTGGATTTACATTAAGTTTTCCTTTTACTTTTTCAAGTTCCTCTTCATTTGTTATTAATAACGCGATCATTTAAACTCCCTCCTAATATTTACATATTGGTTATTACTTTATAATAGTCACGGATTGGATATGAATATAATTCTACATTGCAATCCAGTTGTTCTAATAATGGAATCTGATAATCAAAACAGAAAATTTTAAACTCAGTATTTTCATCTTTCCATGCAGACGCGGCAATAAAGTTATTTAATTTTACGAGATCAGGAATACAAAAAAGCAGCAAGTATTCATTATCTCTATGTCCATCACATGGAATCATTAGAGAATCTACATTTGTGTCGTAATCCTCGAGGAATAAATTCATCAATTCCTTTTTCCAGTTCTTTCTCAGCATTATCTTCAAGTGAATACTGCCATCTTCGCAGATGGGGATATTATAGATATTTTGGTATTTATTCTCTAAAGTCATCAATCCTCTCGAAGACGTTGCTGGATTTAGCAACCTCGTACATATTTCAGTTCCATAACTCATTAATATGCACTGTTTTATATTGCCTCTAATCTTATATCCAACTCGATTTGCAATTTTAGCTGCGTATGTGGAAAAAATATATTCTGTTTGATTACTCCAACGAAGCAGCTTATTTGCTGAATGGTATACCATATATGCACCATCCGAACAAAATAAACATCCGTTAGAACGACTTCCGGAAATACTGGCGTTTTCAACTTTCGATATTTGAAATTTATCGGATTGTTTTAGTTCTTGAGCCGAATAGTACGCGGGGCGGGGAAGATCCGTAACAGTTGAAGTAAGCTCCGGTTTCTCATCCGCCAAAGTCAGTACACCTAAAGAATACATGATCTGCTTGACTTCCATGTCACGATAGATTCTCTCAGCCCTTTGGTTTGCGCTTTTTATATTTTCGTATTTCCTTTCATCTTTCTTTTCTTCTTTTGTGATTTTACCTTTATAGGAACTAATATACCTTTGTGATTCCACATCCTTTTCATATGTGCGAAATAATTTCTCGTCATAGACATATTTTGCTGGTTCAGACTTTTTTGTTGGTATTTCTAATTCAGACATCAACCTTTCATAGTCACAAATCTTTACATACTTCCCACTTTGGACTTTTCCAAATTTAACCAGCTTCTCTGCTTCCATTTCTTTTATTATTCTCTGATATAGCATTCGCTGATTACTGCTATATACCATAAGTCCACGATAAGTAATGCCACCATTTCCTAATAACATCTTCACAATGTCTTTGCGTTTTCCTTTGTTATACAGCTTCGGTCGTTTTCGCTTTTTCTTTTCCACGCCTTTTTCAGTTATTGGCTTGCTCACTATTTCACAACTCCTTTTTCATGCACAAAATCCATAGAAGTCTAAACCCCGAACGTATTTCGTTACAGAAACCTTACGAATTCAATGATTAGCACATGTTATAATATTTATTTTTGACTATATAAGCCACTTGTGTTTTGAACACTTTAAAACATAGAAGTATTTGCAATTTTGGGCTTTAGATGTTCACAATCTAAACTCTTTATCAGTAAAAAAGTCTAGATATTTTTGTTGATTTAAATGTTTTAAAACAATAAAACACTCAAAAAATGTGCAAGATACGATCTAATCACAAAGACCATTAAATGCAATAAAGTGTTTATTTTTTACAATTTTATGCTTCGTAAATTTCATATTCCGGTCGTACAATCAAGTTTGATTCTTTTAGAAAAATAAGATCATATGGAATATCAAGTCCTAAATCCTGGATCCGTCCAACCATTTTTTCTTCATCAACCGTATGGGAAAATACAAAGATGATTTTTCCGTAAATGGAATACAATTCATCCTGGGTAAAAGTTTTGGCTCTAGCCATTAGTTTCTCTCGTTTATTTTTATATTTTTCACTCCAGTAAATCACCTTTTGTAAAGCATTTCCGCAATGAACCACAACATGGTTTTCATTTCCGGCAATAAAATGTAGCTCATTGATGCCGTTGAATCCATACAGATACATCAATTCTTCTGGAGAAGTGATATATTCAAGGGCAATGTATAAGGTTTCAATCATCTCGCGATCCAGGTTACCTTTGTATGCGCTGCGAACATTTCCTCGTAAAAGAAACCGCTTATCTTCTGAGAAAAACATTTTTTTTAGATCAACCATTCTTAATATAGCGACTTCTGATCTGGCCTCTGTAAAACCGAGATATTCATTGAGAATCATGATTGCTTGTGAATAAGTTATGCATCCTGTAACTTCAATCACATGTGTGAGTATCTTTTCTTCTAAAACTAAATTGTTGTATGCCATATTTAATGCCATTTTTAATTCCTCCATAAAGTATATTTTTGGTTTATAAAGGGCTTTTATTTTTCACAAAGGGCTTCAAAAGCCTTGAATACTACGAAATATTAGAAACGGCTGTTGGAGTTGCTACATAAAAGCCCTTTAACATAAAACAGAAGCCCCTTACAAACAGAAACCGCGTGATATTTACATTTTTATCGGCCCTTTGATTTTAATTACACGGATACTGCCATTCTGTCATTTACATCGGTGGTGTAATCCCTCCTTTCCATTTCCGTAGTATCCATGTTGACAACAATTTTATCTGTATTTGTTACAACCATTGCACGACCATGAGCTGGAAAGTTTTTTATAGTCTGTTTTTCACTCTCTGATAATTCACAATTTTTTTGGACAAGATCCAGATCTTGCTTGTTCATTTTAAGCAAAATTTTAATATCCGCATTACCCAAAATAGAGGCACCGTATTGTTTATCACGGTCACGCAACAGATCTTTCATTTCCTGTGTTGACACCACGGAACATCCGCCATAACCACGAATGATTTTTACCATGTTCTCGACCAGTTTTGCGGCCTGCTCATTAACCAACATTTTCCATACTTCATCTAAAAAGATGGCGTCTCGTTGAGCGAGATTTTCTTTTACCATTGAATAGCAGTTGTCAAAAGCCATAAATAAGAAGGCTGGAAAGAGTGAACTATCTATGTTGTCTTCATCCACATCATACAAGTTAAAACCTTTGTGAATTTTTACGTTTGTCTGACCGTTCATATTCTGACAGTTACCATGTACGAACACGTCGAGCAATTCTGTTATATCCGCAGTGTCTGGATCTTCTTTTAAAACTTTATATAAATCACTGATAATAGGAAAATCTTTAAGGATGCCTTTTTGTTTGTCCTTGTAAATAGAATCATTATCGTCTGTAATGCCAAAACGATTGTAAAGCTCTATGATTTTTGAATTCAACCTACTGATCGATTTTTTTGAAAACCAGCGTTTGTAGTCTTCAGAAGATTCTTCACATGCCAATAAACGCAGCCAAGTTATCAAGAAGTTGACTTTTTGGGACAGCAGAGAAACATTGTTTTTTAGAACAACGTCTTCTGATAGCTTAGACGCATCCACTACACTTTCGGGTCTTATATCTAATACATTTATACAAAAAGGTGATCCGGGATATAACGGAATGTAACTGCCATTTACAGCTTCAACACACCTTCTGTATTCATATCCTTTTTTGGGGATAATGAAAAAACAGCGAATCCCATTAAAAAACATTCGTCTCCCGATCATCATATTGGTAAAAGATTTTCCGGATCCGGAAGTACCAAGAATAATCATATTGGCATTTGAATATCTTTTTGTGAAAAAGTTATTAATTGCAATCATGGTTGTATTTTTATCTACATTTCGTCCAAGTACAAAACCATCTGAGTCTGTAATTTTGTATGCAGTATACACATAGGTACACGCTAAATCTTCTGTTAATAGATCATGTTTTATATCAGCAAACGGTTTTGTATAATTGACAAAAGGGGATGTCATCTTGAAATATTCGTAGATGCGGTTATAACTGGATGTCGTTTTAAGATGCATCTGTTTTACAATTTTATTTTCAAGAGATGTTTGAAATTTCTTGAGTTTTTTGGGAGATTCACTTCTGAGCGTATAAAAAATACCTGTTTCATAAAGGTTTTGCCCATTTTTCATTCCATTTTCAATAACGGAAGTATCAGCCCTCTTTTTAGCCAGTGCTTTAACAATAGAATAATCATATCTTGAATTATTAATCACTTCTTTGGCAATTTTATTGTATCCTGCCATTGATACTTTTACGGCGGAACGCGGTGCCCTTTTTACTACAATATCCGTATCAATAAGTGGATGATTCAGAGTAAGATTATCCAGCCAATTCATATTAAATTCTGTATTCCATGAATTTCCATCTATACCAACATAGCTATAACATAAGCCATCCATTTGCATAAAATGCCGATTGTCGAAATACAGTCCTTTCGGAGCAAGTACATCGGAATATAATAGTTTTTTCTTTTTCCCTTCTGTATGCGTGTTGTAATAATTAACATCGGAAAGCAGCCGATCCCCTCTCATATCCATAGACTCATATTTTACGGATCTTCGGTTGTAGAAATAATATAAAAATTTTAGTGTTAATCTGGTATAGTTATCTCCGTCCATCGGTTCAACGCATAAATTTCCACAATTATTTAGAATCTGTATTGCTAAAGCCCTTGATTCAAACATTTCTTCCAGTATGGCATCGGTATCGATTTGTAGTTTTCCATTGGTTCCGGTATATTCCCAAATAAAAAAGTACCTTTTTGTTACTGATCTTGCAGAAGATAAGTAATATATAAATTGAACATAATCGTTCAGGACAGAAATGACCTTTGGATCTTTTTCTCTCCGATTTCTTGATTTGATATTGTTAATTAAATCCGTAGGTTCTGCTCCATCGCTCATTATTTTTATATGAAAACGATAGAAATCATCTGTAAATAAATCTAAATAACTGCGAATAACGTCAACCTGATCGCTGTAGCTTTTTTTGTAATAATTGATCGGAAGAATCTCTATGTATCCGTAAAATTTCCCACTATATGTTTCAACAATGCCATCATAAATATTTTTTACAGGTATTTCTTCCTGTGAAGCTCCATCAAATGGGTACGGATTAAGTATAGTCGAAAAGTCGATTGGCTTTATATTACTCAATCCATTCGCTATCGTCGTCAGAGCGGTATTTACGAATGAAGAGTTTATATTTTTGATAGGCAATCGTGAAGTAGTATTCAGCGATTGATTTGTCTTCTCTGCTAATTTCGTCTGCTGTTTTTTTCCTGACATATTCAATACTCCTTAAATGTAATTTCCTGCATCCTCTTCGAAATTTTATTTCAGCGATTATGGCCTGCGATATACTCATACCGTATATTCCTTTCATTGATACAATTATTATTGTGATACTGCATGTTGATCTCACGATAAAGGAAATAGATTGAATAAATGGAATAAGGGATATAAGAAAATTGATAATAACGACGTATATTATGGTTTCTATAATCTTGCGTTTGTGTGTGTCTGACTGTACAATATTATTTGTAATTTGAAATTTACCTTTTGATATATCAAACATAAATGAATTAAACCTCCTTCCTTGTTAAAATATAAACGTTTTATTACATTAAAATGTAAATAATACATAGTAACCACATATTGATATTATAAACAGTGTATTTACAAATGTAAAGATTAACCATTGAAACAAAAAAAAGTCTGAATCAATTCGATTCAGACTTTTTACTTCAATTATTATGGTACATAGAACATATCTAGCTTTAATTTTGTTATATCATAGGTTACATCCAGGTACGAATTGGTATTTCCAACATATAATTTAAAAGTTACCAATTCGTTTTCTTTTTTTATTTCTTGAGGTTTTAATTTTTGATCAAATACCCCATTTTCTTGTAGTAATCGGTTTGCAACATAGTTGAATCCAGAAATACCCTTGCTGGGAATGTTCATGCCCTGAAAACAATCTCCATCAACTATGTAATTATAACCATCGCCGATTGAAGATTCAGATGTTGGTTCATCTATATCTATGTTTCCATAATTAGTAGGATGATCTTTATTTGAATTACTTGTTAGTATCATCAAAAATGCAAGAATCATTCCTATAAACAACAACAGCACAAATATGATTTTTATTTTTTTCAAATACTTAGTCCTCCTGGTATATAATGTATACAAAACTGTCTGTACTTGCCGCAGTACATAGATCATATATGCTATATGTAGGATTATCATAATTTGAATGACCAAAAGAATCCACGTTTGTTCGCACAGGATCTCTTACTTCTACTCCATTTTCATTCATTCCGGTAATGATTAAATATGACGATGACATCCCATACATACTATTATGTGGAATATGCAATAAAAGAATAGCATGTTGTTTTAATAAATAGGATGAAATATTTTCGATTTCAAATTTTTCCTTCGTGACATTTTTATTCAAAGATTCTGCAAAATCATAAATACTATCTTCGGTCAATGTGTCAGATCCGGCTGCGCATAATTTATCATGTACTTCTATGAACAAGTCTGGAGTAATCGTTTTGTATGTAATATAACTTTCTATCATGCTTAAACAAGTGAGTAAATTTCCGCCTTTTTGTATCGTTGAATTGCCAAATGGAATATTCGGATAATCGCTCTGGTAAAAAGCCGGGATCTCAGGATAATAATTTTCCTGTAACTCAACCTCTGTATCCCTATTATCCAATGTGATTCCTGCATTGGAAATCACATTCGGAACATTATCTGCTTTTACGTCAGATTCAGTAATTTCAGAATCGTTAGTTGAATTAGATGTGTTACGAGAAGAGCAGCCGGCAACAGAAAGGCATATCGTTATCAATAAAATTATAAAATGTTTTTTCATAGCGTAATGCTCCCTTTTTGTCATTCTGCAATCTCAGAGCCATCATTGCAATAGATGAAATTATCATCATAAGTTACGTCATATAAATTATTTGTGATTTTGTTGACAAATTGGAATAGTACAATATCAGAATTTTCAACATAGGATGTTTGCTGAAAAGCATAGTCATTACTATTTCCACCAAAATTTTGCGCTAATGCATTTACAATGGAATAAAACACCAAGTTGACATCTTTTCCATCTACGATACATGGCTCAACCAATGCGGATAATGATGGATCAATTTCCACATTGGTACCGTAATCTTCAATAGCAAATTTATAATCACAGGTATCATAAAATGTATGATGTGCATCATTCAATTTTGAGATGTACTCAGTAACCTCTTCTTCAGGTACAGTTTCAACACTTTTTTCCTCTGTATTAGTTGTGCTTGCAGATATGGTTCCGTATTCGGTGTCAACATCTACTTCTGTTGAATTTTTTTTCCTACTTAAAGAAAAAATAATACATAACAAGATGATTAGTAGAATTATAAATACAAACAGGTTTCTAACAGTTTTCTTTTTCATGATATTTTCCTCCTCTAATAAACAATAATTCCTAATAAATCATAATTCACTTCAAGATCTAATTTCTTAACTCCAGGATTTGATCCTATATAACACCATTCGACTGCACCATGAGCTGCCCATGTATAAACAGAGCTAAAACCATTCATAGGCATCATGGAATTGTAATTTCTGATTACAGAAGCAGCATCCTGCGCTGTTCCTAATCCCACTATGGCGTGATCACTAATTCCATTGGATGCGCTTATCTGTTCGGAAGCAGAACCAGGAATGGCAATTCCAGACTGAATAATGCCGGAATAAAATGTATGTGCCTTTGAATCGCCCGTTGTAACTGGAATATAATAAGTATTCCCGTTTGTTTTGCTTTGTAATACTAAATCCATTTGTTTCGATCCATACTCGTATGCGCTACGAGGATTTCCTACTCCACCGGTATTTGCATAATAGTCTCGAATAACGACACCAGGTCCACATGCTATCAATATTCTTCCGTTTTTAGTCGCAGCGCCACCACTGTTCAACTCCCATGTTACTCCCTGATATGAATGACGATAAGATCCGAATTCATAAGAACTCCATGAACTTACATTGCCCTGAGCACCTGTTATTTCACTAAATTTTGCAAATACATCAGATTTTACTTTCTGGAAATTTACATAGTAACTATTTGAGTTCGCAGTACATGTAGGGCCATCGTATATCGGCGCCCATCCAGCTTGAACATTTACGCAATGTCCACCACCAGATGAAGCGGAAACGGGGACGTCAGTATACCATTCATTTGTATCAAAGTCTCCAGAAATAGAACTAGAATGATCTTCTTCTAGCGTGTAATCAGATATAATGTTTTCAAGGGACAAAACCTTTTCATTATCTCTTGTCAGCTGATCCCATGGAGTGGAACCATTTCCTTTTAAACGTTCCAGAACATCTCCGGTAACAAGAGCTTCTAATTGCGGAACCATTACCTCTTGATGCATACTTTCAATATCTATTGTGGCATCATTTTCATATTTATCAAAACGATTTTTTTGCGTAAGACTGTATAGGTCAACCAAGCAATAAGAATGTATATTTATATCTATATAACTTGCTGCATGGTAACAGTAAGAAGCTCTTGTCGGTTTTGTAGCATCACGACCTTGTTTAATGTCTTCATTATATTTGCTTAGAGCTTCCTGATACAGAGCCTCTTCGTCTTTGTTTAAGTATACATTCTCATCATCTTCATTGTCTATGTCATAATTATTATCAGCAACGTTTTTGTCCTTTTTTGTTTTGTAATCCGGAGTAGTGTTGTCAAATTTTGCCTCGTAAGAAATGTAATAAAATTTTTTGTAAGTGGTCTGTTTTTTTATATATGCCTCAAATTCTTTGGAGTCAAAGTCGTTAACGTCCATTCCATAAAGTGCAATACATAAGGCGCTGATAAGATCTGCGTAATTTACGCCATCATACACCTTTTCCCATGTATCGCAATCATTGTCTTTCAACGTGGCTTTTGATTTTTTCCAGTTGATATTATTATCTCTACAATATGTATAAGCCTCTTTAACAGCAAGATCATAAGCTTTTGGGAATATTTCATCCAATGCGTCCATAACGACGGTTGCTGAATCATTATACTCATTGAAACTATATTCATCAAGTGGTTCTTTTTCTGATGCATCTGTTGAACTTAAGCCCAGAAGTGGTTGGTGATCATCAACCATATTCTTAATATTCTGAATAAGTTTAATTCCGTATTTCATGACATGCCCAATTCCTTTGATTACCACATTATCATTTTCCTCCATCTCATATGCGACTGAAGTATAGGATTCAACCGCCATATATGTTGTTATTTTAGGAGCCATTGACAATAATAATGTGGGAATAATAAATATAGCAATCAGCGTACAAATAATAAAGGTTTTTAGAGGACTTCCTTTTCGATCAGCTTTTTCGTTGTTCATATTTGCAATAGCATTTACAACAGCTTTTCCTGCTTTCGCCGCAATTTTTACAGCTTCAGAAATTCCTCCTGTTGCAGCGGCGGCTCCAGCAGATGCTGCTGCCTCTGCTGTTTTTGAAGCTGCTTCTTCCATTCCCTTTTTTGCGGCTTTTTCAGAGCTCTCTTTCGCAGCATTTTCCATATTGTTTTTTACTGCATCTTTTCCTTGGCTTAAAGTAGAATTAGCCACACTATGTCCAGAAGAATGCGTATTTTTATCTGTGCTTGGATTGGACATACGGTTGGGATCCCTATAATTATTCAAGGAATTACCACGGCTCTCGCTTGAAGGGACAGGTCTGTCATCTTCATTGAATGAATTATTTGCGAGTGCTTTTGAAAAATCATCATTAGTATCTGCTCCATCATTCTGAGAAAAAAGTCCTTTTAGATTGTTGTAATTCTGATGGATGTTTTTCATATCATTGGCAGCATTATTTATCTCTTGAATAGAATCTAGCGGATTCTGATTATCACCATCATCTTCATATATATTTCCCATTGTACACATAACGGCTGATCCTAAAATGAATCAGCCGTTACCTCCTTTCTTTTATTTACTAAAATCATGGTCCTTTTTAAATGGTTTGAATTCAACGAAGTGATCACTTTCTAAACCGGAACCCTTAAATACTGTTTTAGTAGCAGACATCTTTCCATCGAGTGAATGTGTTGCCGCTACTGACACTCTTACGATACCTGCTTTTCCATCTTTTGTTGCAGCTGCTTCGATCGTTGCTCCCGGCTTGAAGGACGAAACATCAAGGCCCTTATCGTTTAATTTTATATGGGTATCGCATAAGGAGCCACCGGCTTTAAACATATTTTCAAATTGTTCTTTTCTGTCAGCATTCGTGTAAGTATTGCTGTCAATATCACCGACTTTCATAAGTCTGCCTCTGTCATCTACTCGTCCAATTAATTGAGCAGGTTCAGAGATATTAGAGTTATCAGGAGTTTCAATTCCACTATTCAGGTTGGAATCAAATTCACCTTTAGGCTGGTAATAAATATTTCCATTATCACTATCAAACTGGTAATGAGTTCCATCCATATCGCCGTTCTTTATAATATCGTTTAGTTCATCGACACTATTTAATCCCATTTGAGATGCGGTGCGAATAGCGCCATCTGCTTTATAATCAGGAGATGAGGAAAAAATATTTTCAGGCATAACATTTTTCCCACTTGTACTTGCAACTTCTCCGACATTTGCATACCATTGAGATCCATTTGTGTCGGTAACAGGAATAGAACCAAGGGAATGTAGATTCTTTGCCCTTGAGATAGAACCTTCTGATAAGATATTTCCATCTTCGGATAGAATTTTATAATTTGCATTTCCGTTGTTATCTATTCCGCTAATAGAGAAGTTACTTCCTGGCGAAAGAGAATCTGATAGATTTTCAAATCCTTTGCCGATTGCATCATTAACGACCTGCTTATTTGCATTCGACAAAGCGTTATATTTTTGCGCAAATGCGCCCATATTACCTTTATCAAATAAAGATTTCATATTAGCGGTTTCTCCAGGTGTAATAGCAGCTTTACCTGATGATAAATTCCTAGATCTTAATGCACCAGAAACTCCCATTTCTTGAGTGCGAGCAACTGTTTCTGGAGACATCGAACCAGTTTTTATAAGAGAGCCCATTTTATTAAATCCTGTACTCCCTAATGCGTTTCCGGCTGCAATTAAACCTCCGCCGGCTAAACTTTTTGCTCCCCTAGACTGAAAAGCCAATGCTATTCCTGCACGACTGGCTGCATCCAATAGAGCGCCACCAGTATTAGAAGTTGCAAAACCAAGATTTTTTAAGATGTTATCAATAGCGATTCCAAATTGTATAATTGCTATGGTTACAAACATTCCGGGAACACCATGAACGTAATTATACATAATATATAAACTTATTATTGTCCACACGCGGCAAAATATCATCATGATTATTTCACTACAGAACATTCTCAGAAAAGAGCTTAATATTGTGCTTGTAGTTGAATTGACAAAAAAAGATGCCATAAATGGAGTTAGTACATATAGTCCAATTATATTGACAAAATGTTTGATGATTTCATAAATCAACTTGATCATCAGGTATGTTATAACGATAACAAGTATTAATCGTAAAACACTTAACACCATCTGGATAATCGCGTCACCAACAAAGGCAGTAGCAGTTGCACTTAAAGCAAGAGAATCCGCGGATATTGAATCTTCGTCGGATTCTACTCCAAGTTCGTCAAGCTGATTTTTTGGCAATATTAGTTTTAAAGCGTCCGTATCTGCTGTCATAGCATCTTCTTCTGTAAAAGTACTTATTGCTTCTGCATATACATTATTTCCAACAGCTAAAACTGTGTCTAAGAGCCCGTCATAGGTGGTACTGTTTACGGGATGAACCAGGAAAAAAATTAAACCAATAGAAATGAATGCTCTCCCAAATGTAGCTGCTATACTGTCTTTTATTTCCATTACATGACCGATAAGCCGAATAATTATGCTATACGCTATCATAGTGATAATAATGACAAGACCGGTGTATTCAAAAAAATGAATCAGCTTGAGCATCATATCTGGCTGAATCACTTTTAGTATTGCGTCCATATTGGGAGCATAAACTGAATCATCACCGATGATAGACGAAGACATGTATGTGATTAGAACAACCATGCCTCGTTGAATCATAAGAATGAATGCGTCAAATATGCTCTGTATAAAAGATTCCATAAAGACCTCCTTCTTTACAAAAGCCTTCTCTCTTTATGGAGAGAAGGCTTTTGTGGATTATTGAGTGATAGTGGATTGGTCTCCGCCAAACCAAGTAGAAATTTGATTTAAACTTGCTTCGATTGGAGTTCTAAGATGTATAACAACAAATCCAACGAGTACTCCAATCCAAATTTTTTTAAATATACCTTTCATTTTTTCATCTTTTAAAAAGATAAATACGATAAAAGCTATGAGAAAAGCTATCCACCACCATTTACCATAAAATGTCGTAATAACAGTTACGATGTCAGCGGATGAAGCACCTGCTTTATCCCACAAAGTTGAACTGTAAAGTGGAACATATGTAATTATTCCACTGAGCAGAAATGCAAATACAAATTTGACTTTTCGAGATGCATTTGCAAAGAGTGTAGTTAATGTGTTTAAGTAATACCGAAGATTCATAATTTCCCTCTTTCCTCCTTTGACTTGATAACAAAAAGTATAACATACATATTTGCAAAGTTCAATAGAACACAAATGGACAATATGAAAAAATCCCTGATATTTTCATGCATATCATCTATTATCTAACATAGAAGCTACACATTATTTTTATCAGGGATTTTGTGCTTTTAAATTAAAATGGAACCTGGCACAGTCGGCACAACATTCTAAGCCAACCTTCGGAATTTACAAAAACAGATTCGACAAATTTGGGATCAACAAATACTTCTTTGATTTCTTCTTCAAGAAGTTCGGATGTACCGCCTATAAAGTAAAGACTTACGTTCAAGGGATCAATGCCGGCTTCCTTTACGCTTTTATAAATGGACTTAATGTGGTTTAAAATAAAAGTGTGAATAAATGCAGGACTCTCGGTCTTGGATTTAATTGGATCATCGGAGCTTACAATAAATCGCTGCGTTTTATCTTTGTTAAAGATTTTGTTCTCCACTAATTTTGAAGTGACAGATGCATTGTATTCGGCATTAAGAGCATCTGTTAATTCGTCGATCAAAACTCTTCCTCCCAATTCTCTTGTTACAATCATGTCATGTAAAAGCTTGAGATTGTCATACAATCCGGCATTCATATTTAAACCGCCAATATCGATAATAGCGATCATTTTTTTAGCATATTGAGTAGGATCAAAATAAATAAGTCCCGATCCTTCAGGGAAAACTCCACGTTTCCCAAATGAAAAACTCTTTGTCTGAGTTCCATTTACGGATTTGATTCTTACAGTGATGGACTCATTCACTGGCAGCATGTAGTTCTTATAACGAGTACGCTGGACAGATGATTCGTATAAGGATAAAGGGCATCCAATAGCAATGTTTACGACATCCCCTGAATCACAATTTAAAGCTACTGCTGTCCAGGTTGCAATTCTATGGAAGTCAGATTTTTTACTTGTGTCTTTCGGAGCTGTATGTATAGCGTTATCCCCCACTCTAAAATAACGTCCATCGATTTCCACAATGTATGTGCCCTCTTCTGGAGATTCAAGTTCATTAACCTCATCTACTTTTGTTAAAAACTCCATGTTCACAATTCCGGTTGATTTTAACACACTAATCTTTGTTCCGGATTTACCGCTGTCTACCGATATATATCTTTCCATATGATCTACCTTGCAGATACTATCTGCGTATCTGCGTTCCTTTCTTGTTTTTTTAAGTCCCCGGAGGACTTTTCGTTGACTTAGATTAACCAATATTAAAATTGGCTTCAGGCTATACATAATGCCGTCATTGATTTTACAACAATATCAGAAGTCCTCGGAGGACTTTCTCTTCTGCTGTTGGGATTAACTTCATCTTCTTCAAAAATTCAAAATACTGAGTTAATTAAAGAAGTTAATTTATCATTAGAAGTCCCCGGAGGACTTTTCACGACCCCAAATTAATCAATGTCGAAGTTACCTTCAAGGTTATGCATAATACTTTTATCAAGTTCCTCGACAGTGCCAGAAGTCCCCGGGGGACTTTCGCTTTTTCTGTTGGGATTAACTTCATCTCCTTTATAAACTTCAAGTGTTGAGTCACTTGAAGAAGGTAATGCTTTTTCAAAAGTCCCCGGAGGACTTTTGGGTACTTCTAATGGTGGCGCTTGCTGCACTCCATTTATTAAACCACTTAATGCATTTGACAACGTGGAGGCAACAACTTCCATATTGGCTCGTACTAATTCATTTATACTTCCCTTGGTTGCATAATCATCTTTGACAACATCTAACAAATCTTTTTTGCTCAGACGATCTACGTCTTCAATGGAAATTCCATTATTTTTTAAATATTGTGCAATGATGAAACTGACAGCTACAGCTTTATGTCTATCAAGTTTGTCTAAGAAGACATAGGTTAAATTCTGTTTTTCATCAGAAGTGTCAAGAGTGATACGAACTCTAATTTTGGCCATATTTTTGTCATCACCTCTTTTCCATTACTAAAAAAGTATACATAAAGTATAATATACATAAATGCAAAAGTCAAACTAAAGACCCTTTAATTTGATAATTTTGTCGATTGCCTCATTTATTAAGGGCATTAAATACAATTTAAGGGTAGATTTTAACAAAATTACAAATGTAATGTTTACAAGAATATTTAGAAAAGGTATACTTGATACAAAAGGAGGAAAGTAGCGTGAAGAAAATTATGATTTTTAATCAAAAAGGCGGAGTTGGAAAATCAACAATAACCGCAAATCTGGCTGGATGTTTGGAAAAATATCATAGAAAAAAGGTTTTAGTGATTGACTGCGACGCGCAATCAAATGTTTCTTCCTACCTAACAGCTATCGGAGAAGAAAATGGACAATACAATACTTCCAACAATCTTTGCGATTTTCTTGAAGGAAAGATTGATGATATTGGTGACATTATTTATAATTACAAAAGAATTTCGGGAAAAAACCTATTAGACACGAAAATAGATGTTATTCCTGCGGGTATGCGGTTAGATGAAGTAGATATTGCGGATATATATGTTTTAAAATCTATTACTGATATGTTAGAGAAGCGATATGACATTTGCCTGTTTGATTGCCCGCCACAAAAGACGGAAATTGCAAAATGCGCTTTAGCGGTAAGTGATTATGTTATTGTTCCAGCGCAGGCAGACATTGATAGCGTTCAGGGATGGAGAATGGTCGTTGATCTGGTGGACAAGTTTAGAAATGAAGGTATTAACAAACATGTATATCTTTTAGGGCTTGTACTGAATGAATATTCAAAAAATGGAGCTTTAGATAAATACATGATGAATGTTTATAATGAGTTATTTGGAGACTATGTTTTCAAATCTACAATTAGGTCAAGTAAGGCTATAAAGCAAGCCAGGTTCTTTGGTAAAACAATTTGTGATTATAAGAAAAGTTCCATACAGGAAGATTTTGAGGATTTGGCAAAAGAAGTGTTAAAAAAAATAAAATAGGAGATGAGTAATAATGGATTTTTCAAAAGCGAGTGGAAATAAGCTTTTTAAAACGGTTGAAAAAAACAATGAAGAAAAGCTCAATGTTCAAAAAATACTTAACATTCCGATATCCCAAATTGATGAAGATGAAATAAATGAAGAAACATTTCACATTGACCGCGTTGACGGTTTTGCAAAAGCCATCAAAAATATGGGATTCCAGGGTGCTATAACGGTATATGAAAAACCAGATGGCAGATATAAGATATCCTCTGGGCATAGGCGTTTTAGAGCTATGAAAGAGTTGAAAAAGAACACGATCCCAGCAATTATCTTAAAACCTGTCAGTCGTCCAGAAGAAGTTCGAAACTTAGTTTTAAGCAATACAAACAACCGTGTAATGACACCTCTCGATTGGGCAAATGCTATCGACCAGTACATTAATGGATATCTTGCGCCGATGAACATGTTAAAAAATAAAAAGAAAGATGTTGCTCGAGATTTGAATCTAAGTGAAACACAGGTTCAAAGATATTTAAATATCTTAAAATTAATTCCTGAACTTAGGACATTGTGTGCGGACGAAAATTATCCGTTTACAGCGATTGCTTCTGCATCGAAATTGGATGAAGAGCAGCAAAGAGAACTTTACCGTATTATCATTAATAAATCTTCAAATGGAGAAAACGTCTACCGAGATGAGGTCCTGGAGATAATAGCACAGATGAAAAATCCTGAGAAATATGATGCACAGAAGAATGTGGCAGCAGAAGCAGATTCGAATTTACCACAAAAAGTAGATTTTGAGTATCAGGATGATAATATTGAGACAAAAGAAGACGTTAGAGAGGTTGTACATGAATATAATGAACCCGAAAAGTCCCCGGGGGACTTTTCGGAGGATCTGCTTCAAAATCAAAGTAACAGACATACGGAGAGTTTTAATGTAGATGATGAGCTTCCTGTAATGGAACAGAGGAACATAGAAAAAAAAGAGGATCATGATGATTCCGGTAAAGAACCTACTGGTGATTTAATACAGAATGAGAGAGAGTTAGATGCGGATCATAATACATTAGATCATATTTTGCTTTCAATCGAGAATGTATGCAAAACACAAATCATGGAACTTCATGTAAAAGATAAAGATCAAACATTGGATCAAATAAGATCAATCAAGGGGTATCTCAGTGATCTGGAAGAAAAAATAAAGGCGTTAAAATAAATTTATTAATAAATGCATTGAAAAGCGGTCACATGTCATCTGTGACCGCTTTTCTAGAAAATAAAAAAGTTTTACTTGCGGAAAATTGTACCGAATTTATTTGCTTTCTTTTTCATTGTCATTCAGTTTAACATTTGATTTGATGCAGTACATATAATAGTTGCTGTTGGTCTTATATGTATCTTCATTTGCTTTAAAAAGCGAAGTCTTAGCGATGTACGCGCGGATAATGTTCCCTTTTTTATATGATCTAAAAAAAGATTTGTCCGGAATTGTTATTACCACATAAATGCTTTTTTCCTTTTCCGAATCATTGAACACCTGCATAGTTAAGGTCGATCTTTTATAAGATAATAATCTTCCTCCCAGTTTGACATAATTTACTTCAACGCATTCACCTTCTAAGCAAAGAATATTCCCACTCAAAGTCTGCATTATACGATATGTATTGATTAAAGCAAATGTTAAACTTATAAATGTAAACACACTAAAAACGGCTATATCTTTAACAGAAATACCGATGATAATGCTAATAGAAAATATAAAAATTGATAAAATATAATGCGCATTAAAACTCGCCTTTAGGTCATTTGGCAAATTGCCGTATTCGATATCTTCTTTTTGAAGTTTAAGACTGTCCGGTAAAATATTTGAACAGATAGTTTTTAAGTCAATGTTTTTCATATTTTCACATCCTCCTTATATCTATACATTATAAATCAGTAAAATAGTGGTTCCCACCATGAAAGCGATGAAACCGAAAGCATTAATGAAATCTCTTTTCGTGAAATAAGAAGGAAGCGATTTGTCTGTCAATTCTATGTCATCGTAAAAACCATCGCTATTAAAATCATAATCAAGATCACCTTCTATCTGCTCAATTTTTTTTGCTTTTGAAAGGGCTCTTTTCTTTTTGATTTTATCTATTACGGACACATCGGCTTTTTCTTCAACTTTTTCTTTTTCAAGATGTGCTTGTTTCTTCGTCTTAGTATAACTGCCTTTATTTTTTTCCAAATTCTGAGAAGAAGGTTCTTCGTTTTGAAAATCATTTTCAGAATTATCATCTAATTCATCTGAGAGAGCGCGCGGATCATCGTCATCTACGTCAGATTCAAGATCATCTTCGGGATACATAGTTTTCCCTACATCTTCAAACCCATCGTCATCATCAATATAATCGTCGTCCTCAATTTCACCTTCATTACTGTAATCATCAATTTCTGATTCAAAATCCGAAATATCTTCATCTGGTGTTTCCATATCTGGAGTTTCCACGTCAAGAACATCTTCGTCTGGTGTTTCCATATCTGGAGTTTCCACGTCAAGAACATCTTCGTCCGGTGTTTCTATATCTGAAGTTTCTACATCATGAACATCTTCATCCGTTATTTCCATATCTGGTACTTCCATGTTAGGAACATCTTCATCTGGTATTTCCATGCTTGGTGTTTCCAGATCCGAAATATCTTCATCCGTTATTACCATGTCTGGCATTTCTGTATCTGGCATTTCAATATCGAAATCATCTTCATCAATGATTTCGGGATTTTGTGCTTCAACGTTGAGGTTAGAGTTGGTCGTTTTCTCCGGAGAGGCAGCTTTTGCATGTTGTAATGCTTCTTTTTTTAGACTTTTCGTTTGCTGCGCTAATCTATTACCGCCTTTCTTCGGTTTATTTGTTTTTTGAGTATCCGTATTCTCAATAGCAATTTTCTTTGTTGCTACTTTTTTGATTTTTTCTGGTTCTACTTGAACGTTAGCATTTTGCTTAGTCTGTTTAGTAGATGATGTTACAGATTTCTTTTTATCAGTTGAATTGACTCGACTCATTTTTAGATCGATCTTTTTATGAACAATTTGTTTAGAACTGGAGTTTGCCATTTCTTCAACCTGCTTGTTTGTATAAACCGTTCCACAGTTAACGCATTTATTGCCCATGATTCGGCCACCACAAGATTTGCATTTTATTCCTTCAGCCATATTTATTTTTCCTCCTCGTTATTTATTATGTTTATCATTATATAAATACATATATACGAATATGTATATTATACCAGTGATATACATTGTTTACAACAAATAAAAAAGCCTGTAACTATGGAGTTACAGGCAAAAAAATAATATGATTTTTATTTCTTTTCTACGTTTCGAGAAATAATGTCAGACTCACTGGATGCATGCATCTTTTTCAACACAGGAACTCTTTCTCCTGCGCTATAAGCAAAATAGTTTATACCAATTCCTTCATATGGAAGAACTAGACCAAGAGCATTGATCATAGCTGTTCTGTCTTCATTGTGATGGTACCATCCATTGTATTTCCCACAGATATAGGGATCGCTCGTATTCATTCGTATAAAAAAATTATCTCTTTCCAAGACCTTGTTCATTTCAAGTGGTTTTCTAAAAATGGAAAAGGATTCTGTTTCATATGGCTGCATTGTGTAGAATTTAAAATTATCACTGTTAGACGCAGAAATATTTAGAATAACATTTATAAAAATTATTCTATTTTTGTCGCCATCAAAAATTCCCCATGCATCAGCATGGGCTTTATTTAAAAATTCGACAAAAACGGGTTTGTTGTGATATTTATATAGTGAGCGGTATGGAATCTCATATTTGTGAAATTCATCGTCAACATTGGTGATTTCCGTATCATATTCGCCCGTTTCCGAATCAGAAAGGCCAAGCAAATAATTAACAGAAACATCAAGTATTGCTGATAGGACACTGACGTATTTTGTTGGAACCTTTCGTGTTCCTGTTTCCCATAATGAAACAGATGCTGCTGGGAAATTGTCTCGTTTAAGGTATTGGGCTATCTTCCTTGCAAGTTCATGTTGCGAGTATCCCATTTTTCGTCTTGAACACGCCATCCGACTAGGAATGACGGAATTAGTTATGTGATTCATAAATTATCCTCCTAAAAAAGCACCAAAATTTGAATAGTATCAATTGTAACTTTATCAGTTAAGACTGTATACATTTTAGCATATATCAGATATGCAAACAATACACCTTAGTCGTATATGCTTTTGTTTATTTGTTGTTAGTGTTTGTATTTGTATGATGAAAGAATGTGACTAACACTTTATATAGGATAGCAAACTGAAAACATTTATGCAAATGAAAGTTTTTTGCAAAAAATACATATTTTATATAGAAATTCGTCCTTCAGCAAAATAAGTTGTATTAGATGTTGATATGTAGTATAATATACATATAAGAAATCATGAGGAGATACAGAAATATATGAGAACAAAAAAAGCGATATGTCTTTTGGCAATAACGATGATTTCGACATCGAGTTATCAGTTGCTTCCGGTATACGCAACTGAAACACAGGAACAAATTATGGAAGATGTAGAAACAAACTTTCAAGTAGACAAGGAAGTAAGTTTGAATATTCCGGATGATTATGCAAGTTGTGAATTCAAATTGGAATTTAAAGAGCCAGGAAATTATGCTGCAAAAGTGATCTCAGACAAAGAATCTAAATCTTTTGATTGTTCAGTGATTGATGATTCTACAATGACCTGTGAAGTCACTGGACTTAAAGCGGGAGCCTGGAAAGTGCAGATTCACAATTTAGATAATAGTGGAAATGTGCCGGTTGTTAAAGTGACTGTTGCGGCAAAAGCTGAAAGTCAGTCTAATGTCGTTGACGATATCAAGGTCGCAAAAGACATAGCTGGAATGAAGATCTATTTTAAAGATGATGCTATTTGCGCAGAATGGACAGATGATTCAATAGGCAGTGTCAATGTTAAAGTGGTAAATTTAGACACTTCGCAGACAATAGCAAATGAAAATGTTACAGAAAATAAATTTGAGTGTGATCTTGGATCAGCAAGAAACATATCTGTAACAGTCGTTCCAACGACAAGTGCTGGAATATCTGGAGCAGAGCAGACCTATACATATGCTGTAAATAACAATCCCAATGCAATAGTTTCTTTTCCTTCAGACGAATATATCAACACCGATACAGTTCCGGTGCAGGTAACAATGAATGATAGCTATGGTATTTATGTGTTGGATAACGATGAGGTGGCTTTAGAGGAGGATCTGCAGCAAGCTGGAGAGTATACGTTTGATGTTCCATTAAATGATGGAAATAATAACATTAAATTCTATATTGTAGATGCAGATGGAAATATGAGATCAACATCCGCATCTTATGTTAAGGACACAACGCCTCCAGAAATAACATTTGAATCGGATTATGATGGGATTACCACAAACAGTGCCACATATACCATAGCAGGAACGATTAAAGATTATGCGGCGTTTACTATAAATGAAAAGAATGTAGATGTTACTACGGATGGATCATTCTCTTATGATTGCGCCTTACATGAGGGCGAAAATGTTATTAAAGTGGTAGCGTCTGATGTAGCTGGTAATACCGTAAATTACGATATAAAATTAACATATGTAATTTCTAAGGATAATGGTTTTGAAAAGATGTATTATATGTTTGTTGCTATTTTAGCTATGATTATCGCATTGTTAGTTAAAAAGCATAAGAATGGGAGAAAAAAAGATGCCAAACACGAAATGGATGAAAAAGAGAGTGATGATCTTGATGTAAATATTGATTTTGATCCTGATATAGATGATTTTGACATCGATCTGGATGAGAACGGAGAAGATGAAAATGATAAAAAAAAGAAAGGTGCCTTTTCATTGCCCAAAGTGAAAGCATTGCCTAAGTTAAAAAGAAAAACAAAGAAGGAGAAAGTTTCAAAGGAGAAAAAAATACAGAGCTCAGGACGCAAAAAAGTGGATCAAAAAAAATTATCAAATAAGTACAAGTATATTTTAATCAAAGACATTTTTATTATTGCGGGAGTAGTATTATTTTTGCATACAGGATTTGTGTTCAGTACAGAAGAATCTGATAGTATGTCTCCGTATTTGATGACGCATGATTTTGTCATTGGAAATCGGCTTGCGTACAAAGTAAGAACGCCTCAGAGAGGAGATGTAGTGTCTTTCAAAAAAGAGGTAGATGGAGAAAAAAAAGCGTATTGCAAAAGAGTGATCGGTTTAGCTGGAGATGAAATATCTTTCGTTGATGGATATGTTTTTATAAATGGAGAAAAATTGGATGAAAGCAAATATCTTGATGAGGAAATAGAAACAAACTGTAATAAAACATTCATTGTACCAGAAGATAGCTGCTTCGTATTAGGTGACAACAGAGCGAGTTCGTATGACTCTAGGTTTTGGGAATCTCCATATGTCCCATATGATTCTTTGTTTGAAAGAGTTATTGTCAAAATACCATTGCATTACTTATTCAAGTAATTAAAATCATAACAAAAGCAAAGGCGCATCAGTATAAAACACTGACACGCCTTTGCTTTTTATATTACATATTATAAGATATTATGCACATAAACAACCTTAACTTCGGTGTTATTGTACGTTTCAGCCCCCTGGCTATACTCAATATGCAATGCAGTTGAGCAACCATCTTTAATGGAGGCGTTTACCTTTTCCATTATGGTAGCCCAATGTCCGTTCATTTTCTGAATAGCGTCCTTTTTTACTACAACATTGTATGTATATGCATCTCCTGGAATGCTGCCGCTTTCAAGCGGCTTATTAAGGCATTGCAGAGAATAATCCCCAGGATGAGCTTTTCTTTCCTTTATTTCAGAAAAGGAATATAATGTCGTCGTTTTCAACGGCGCTTTTTTAGAAGAAGATGTGCGAGAAGTTGAGTTTCCAGCAGCACTAGAAGAAGCAGTACTAGCAGAAGAAGTATCATTGCTTTTCTCATTGCCACTGTTACTTTTTGATGCGTTACTATTTGCTTTACGCGCGTTTTCGGAATCAACAAAAACTTCCGAAGCATGCATGGTTTCAAACATTCTCATATTGGTGTCTATTTTTCTTAACACATCATCAAAATCAGCAGCACTCATTTTTATCTCATGAATTGTTTCTGAATTCTGATCCCTTGAAGCAACCTGAACATTTAATGTCCCATCTGTGTCCTCTTTTACAGGAGCATAGTAATTTTTGATGAAAAATGATACAGGGTAATTATACCCTATATTCCAATTTATTTTTATTTCATATACCATCCACATACCATCTTCCCGAATTTTAGTCCTTAATGGGCGCATTCCAGGATCATAAATTTTAAACTGTCCGCTCGTATGAGCAGATGTGGTTGTTGATGCACTAAGTTTCCCCTGATCATACAAAGAAAAAGCATTGTCTATTGCATCAATTATTTTTTTATTATTGGGATAGGCGTTCAGGTTTGAAACAAGCCATTCCCTTTGAGATTGAAGAGTCTCTTTATTTCCGTCCGCAAGAAGTACCTGCGCAGGTGTCTGTCCCTTTAATCTACCGGAAAAGAATTTGACCGTATACGCGGCTTCTGTATGGTTATCCTCTGGTGCGTTTGACATTTCCAGCTCCATATCCATGGATTTTCTGGAAATATATTCATATCTTTTTTTCAAGTTTGCAATGTCATGAATAGGAATATTTCCGTATACAGATTTTCCATTTACAATAATGGTTGCAATAAATCTTGAAAATTTGTTGTAAACCGTATAAGGGCTTTCGTTTTCAGCTGCTTTTGCTAACCCCAGGCATGATGCAATGCTTAGAGTATTTACATTGTTTTTAGACCGTGTAATAACAACAGCAACGTCCTTTGGGTATTTTGTTATAGTTGATTCGTTATTTTTGCTCATATTCATTTCTCCTTTTTAGCAACAACCATATCTAAGGCGATACTGAAGTTGCATGTTTTGCATTTTTTCTACTAATAAACTGATGCGTTCCTCATCCGCCAGTGTTTGGATTGCTTTCTTAAAAGCATTTTCCTGGTAAATAAAAGTGTGCTCTACCTTGCTACGAGTAATTCCTGTATATAAAAGGTTTCTCTGCTGCATGGCTGTATGCTCATCAAGCAAACAACTAATACAAGCTTTATATTCACTACCTTGCGACTTGTGAATAGTAATAGCATAGGCAAGCATCAGTTGATCTAACTCATTTCCTGCGTATGTTACAGTACTATCAATAAACTGGACTGTGACGCCGCGCTCAGAGACGGATATAACCTGTCCGACATCACCATTAGCGCATTCTTCACGGTTGTCGAGTTGCATTGCAAAATCGCCTTCCTTGAAGTCAATCGTAATATTATCTTTCGATGAATGGTGACGATAGCATTGTGTATTTTTGTTCATCATCTTTTGAAGATATCTGTTCATTGTATTAGAACAAATACCTTTTCGACGATACGGCAGTAAAACGACTACATTTTCAATTCCGTATTTATCTACGGCATTTTTATATTCACTGCATATAAGTTGCAGCGCCCTTGCTTCAGTATTTTCTCGTGAATCTTTTGGTAATAAAATTGGATTAAAGTCCGGGCCGGAGACAAGTCGGCTATTACCATTGCGAATATTGTTTATATTCGTAGATAAAGTACTTCCGTTATCTTGCCGAAAAGTGTATGTCAGCATGGTTATTGGAATAACTTTCGTTTTTAAGCCAGCTCTGATTAAATCTCTCAGGATAGCCCCTGGACCGACACTTGGGAGCTGGTCAACATCTCCAACAAGAACCAACTTCCTTCCGCTTTTCACTGCCTGAAAAAGAGCGGATGCAATGTCAACATCCAGCATAGAACTTTCATCTATGAAAAGGACATCTTCAAAAAAATTGTCCGGATTAGAAGACGAATAGCCTAAGCCTAGTTTTTTATGAATCGTAACGGCATTTTCGCCGGTTGATTCTTTTATTCTTCGAGCAGCCTTTCCTGTCGGAGCAGTAAAAACAATACTCGTTTCATTTTTTAGCCGACGTAACACATAAGCAATGGCTTTAAGAACAGTTGTTTTTCCGGTTCCTGGGCCACCTGTGAGAATGGAGAAATTGTTATTCACCACCATCACAACAGCATCCGCCTGATGAGAATGGAGTTTACGACCATCATTCTCCGTTCGTTCAAATTCATCGATAAAAAAACGAATTCGCCGCTCTGGATACCGTGTTGCTTTTACAACATACTGAAGGCGGAATATATCAGAGACAATCTGATTTTCCATGTCAGCATATTTTCGTAGTGTGTAAAGTTCACCATACTTTACAAGGCGTTTTTGTTCGGCGGCGTTTACAATATCTTGCATTCTGCCGCCGTACATGGCTTGATACTTTTGAATCATTTGATCCGATACCCAGTAAGAAGAATACTGAGCTATTAATTGATTCATTAAATTTACGGCATACGCTGCCATAAATCATCACTCCTTTCATTTAAAGGAAACCTTGCAATAATTTAGTTTTCCCATTGTCAGCGTGTTATCTTCAACAAGGCACTCTTCATAAAGGGCCTTTTGCTCATTTTGAAACGCTGACGTATTAAAAAACTCATTTTTTTCCAGATAACTGTTGTACACCTCTGGATGAGTAGATTTGAGATGTTCGAGATTCAAACGGGTATTTTTTGAAGCGCTACTTTTAAGCTTTAGAGAGAGAACACTATTTCCAGATTTTATATAAGCTTCATTAGCATCCCCTATGATAGGAAATATTCTATTTACCAATATGGCATTCCTTTCTTCTTTAAGCTCTTCAATTTCCTTTGTCTTTTGAGCTATAGCAAAGTTTTTCATATGAACATCCATAACAACAGACATCATATCTTCGCTTAATTCAACAGGTGGAATATCAGGGTTGAAGTTTCCACTTTTTTTTCGGTAAAAAGCATAGAGCCGCTCGATGTTTTGACCTGTCGTGTCAGGAATTACTCCAGTTCTTACAGTTTCAACAAAAGCAGTGGCAGTATTAAGAATTTCCTGTTCAATATCAAAATCTCTATCAATTCTGATATAGGTACAGTCATCCATGCCTAACCCCCACTTACATATGATGTAAGCAAAAGCTCTATTTGTTGCCAGCAGATACCAGTGTACCTGTAAAAAATATTTCAAAGGAACAATTCCTTTTTTCCAAAGTTTATAGTCCTCAGAACCTAATCTACAGGTTTTGCATTCCAAGACGCCGGTTTTTCCATTAATCACGATAGTGCCATCAAGATCACACAGTACAAATGGATACTTTAATGATCCGTCCGCATTTTTGATCCCGCATTGATACATATGAGTGTCATTGATAACCTCGATAATATCTTCAGGATGATCTTTCTGAAATTTCTTTTTGAAAAGACGACGAATAGACGGTTCCTCATTGTGGCCAACCCAGAATATTTCCGGATTGACAGCTTCTTTTAGCGGGAGCTTTAATCCGCTTTTTTCATAAAACAGCTCAATGGCTGCTTTATACGGACTTCCATGCTGCCCATCATAAAGATGAATTGCATCTTCAAGTGCAGATCCGTCATATAAGGCTGCAATATCACTGCCACCGATCGCAACATCAATATCTTTGTTTGGACCGTGTTTTCTCCATTCCAGCCAAACATATTCTGGAATGTAATAGCTTCTAGTTTCATCATCGTAGAGATATTGAGAAGCTATTTCTTTTGGATAGCTATCCAGATCGTCCTGGAAAGCATTTTCGATTTTGTAAAGTACAATAGGTTTTACATCCTTTTGAATGAGACTTTCATTTACCTCAAACATTTTTATTGCTCCTTTCTTAATTTAATATTGCATAATCAAAGTTCTGATTTCTTTTTCAGTTCTTTTATCATGCTTTAAAACCTTTTTTTTGTAGCAAGTTTTCTCTCTGTGGACAGCCTTATTTTTTTTGTTGCTGTATCCATTTTTTGTCAAATAGACCATGACATCATCCTCCTTTTTTATTTTTCAACAAAAAAAGAAGCCATCAATTCTCATTCACAGATATAATCTGCAAAATCCATTAATGGCTTCTTTTATTTGTTTTGTTTATGCGAAAATTATAGCATTTCTCCACGTTAAATGCAATATAAAAGTAAAGAATACGCAGTTGCAATTACTTGCTGCAAGCTATTATTTCACAAATTAACGCGGTATGACATGCCGGTAATGATACATATCATAATCATCGCGTCCTTTTAATAATTTTGTGGACTCAGGAATATGAGTTTCCCAGGTAGGTCTTTCATATTCAAAACCGGAATCTTTGATTGCATGTTCCAGCAGATCAGAGTGCTTTTTAACATTAGCATTTGTAATATAATCCATGTCAAAATAATTAATAATTTTTTTGACACCTAATGATTTTAATAATGGGAAGAGCTTTATGAACGACTTGTAAGAACTCGTTCCTGGCAATGCAATTACTGGTATTTTTTCTACCAGATGAATAATATCGCCTTTTAAAGGGCCCTCCGTGAAATAAACGACACCATCAGGGAAATAGGGTACATATTCATTCTTGTGTAGGTCATAGTAGAAATCAGTTGAGAAGTGGCATACCGCAGAACGCTTAGAGCCGTTGTGCTCGCCGGGAGAAGAAAACCAGTTGCATTTTTTCTCGTCCTTACGAAGCACTTCATCATGTTTCCTTACCTGAGCACCTACAATTTGATTTTTTTCATTCCGGATAAACATAAAGAATCCAGGTTTTAGATGTTTCATTTCCCATCCATTTTCCGATTCGAAAAATCCTGGAATGTTTTTTAACGAGAGTCCCTTTTTTTGTAGAGCAGTAGCTGTTTCCAGCTGATATCTGCCGGTATATGATTTATATCCAAAGTAGTTGATTTCATTTTTGCTGAAACCGCGAGCCATTAGATCCTTAAAATCTCTTTTTGTGAGAGGCAACATGCGTTTTAATTCAGAATACACACAATGCAAGGTAAAATCATCAGCAATGGGAAGAACATCTTCATATTCTGTGATCGGTTTTGAAACTTTAGGTTTTATCCTTTTATTTCCGAGGACAAGATTACCTTCTTTATATTCTACAAGTTGTTTATATGCCTCTTTCGTATCTACGCCCATTACACAGGAATAGAAGAGAGTAGGGTTCCAATTCATGCCACAAGTGGATTTTCTACTTCCATAACATTTTCCGATGTTTTTTCTGAAATTTATGTAACAATTTTTTCCGCCACAGGCTGGACAAATACATTGTTTTTCTTCGCCTGTATAGTTTTTATACTCATAATTGAGGACGTTCATAACGTCCTCAAAATTATAAATATCATCACTGTTTTTTCCTGCTGTCATTTTTTACGCTCCTTTCAGCAGGTCAAAACCTGCTAATACAATTTAATATTTTGCGCTTTTGCCCTTGCAAGACACGCATTTTTCACGTCATGTTTTTTTGTGTTTGCATAGACGCTTTTTAATTCAGGTGGTGTCAGCTCCCAAATCTGTTTGTGCTGAATTTCTTCAGTACCGACGTCAGGTGAAAGAGAAGCTCCTTCGAAGTCAGATAAGGCTTCATGTGCAGCAAAAAGCATAGCCTCTTGTTGCTCATTTTTGATTTTCTGCAGTTTTGCCCGTTCTGCAGATTCAAACACTTTATCTTCCTCGGAACGTACATCGTATATGAATACGCTGCGGTTTTTTTCTTCCGCTGTTCGTGCGATCCGGGATATCTGAAGAGCAATGACAATATTTGTATCTTTGGCGTATACAATATCAGAGACATAAAACTGATCCCTGGTGTAGAGTTCTCCAGAATCACTTTTCTCAATGCGAACGCCAGGTTTACTTTTTTCATTATTTTCACTTGGAATGAAAATCTCTGGAAACTTATATAGGGAACGTCCAATTCCCAATTTTGTACAAGTCCTCTTAAATGCGTCACTACATACAGCCTTGTCATAAATGGCTGCGTCAGCTGATGACGATGTTCCATAGTCTTCTCTATGGATCCAAATTCCGTTTGCTTTATCGTATACCGAAATTCGACAGCGTGTTTTGGTAGCTCCATTTGGCAGTACAACATCGGTATATTCATCCTGCCATCCGAGTGCTCCGTATTCTTCGTCTAATTGCTGCATACAGCTTCTCGCATCTGTATAAGCAAGCAGTGTAATACCGCTCCAGCTGATATTGCCCTGTCTTAGCGAGATTTCTTCTTTTTTTAAATTTCTGAACATTTTTATTGCTCCTTTCATTTCGATTTTCAGCCTTTCACTATAATTAATAATGAAAGGCTGATTTGGCTTAGTTAAATGGTAACTCCTCGTCAATTCCATCTGGAATATTCATAAATCCACTTCCAGTAGAACTTGTAGGATTGCTTGGCTCCGGATTTGACTGAGGAGCAGAAGCTGCATTATTTCCAGCATTGGATGAAGATCCTTTGCTTTCAGCAAATTCCTGTTCTTCTACGATTACATCTGTCGTGTAGATTTTCTGTCCCTCACGGTTCGTATAAGAGCCGGTCTGGATTCTTCCCGTAATAAGAACTTTCGTTCCCTTACGGAAATATTTTTCTGCAAATTCGGCGGCTTTTCCAAATGCAATACAACCTATAAAATCAGCTGTTTGTTCGTCTCCTTCTCGTCTATACCGTCTGTTTACAGCAAGCGTATAGCGAGAAATAGCGGTAGCATTTTCTCCCTGCGAATAACGTACTTCTGGATCTTTGGTCAAACGTCCCATTAATATAACTTTGTTCATTTTTTTATTTCTCCTTTTCTTTTTTTGTAAAAAAATAAAAAAGAGAAGTCTTTCAACTTCCATTTGCAAATAGACTTTGCAAAATCCGTTAAAGACTTCTCTTAATTAATTTTTTATATGTTTTATTATAGTACATGCTGATGTATAAGGCAAGTGCTATTTTAAGCCTCATGAAAACATCCTGCTGGCTTCTTCATCAGCAGAATCTAAATCAAGCCATCGAATGGTGATTTTGTTATCTTTTAGATAACTAACTTCCCATCCGGTAACGGCTTGAAGTTTTTCTATGACTTCATCGATAAAGGATTTGTCGATCTTGTATTCCTTATGGTTATAACGAGGATTATATTTAATCTCGTAAACTATTTGATTCCCGCCCTTTTTTGAACGTTTTTTAATTTTATTATGAATACTTCCGATCATTTCTTGTACAAATAAATCGGCATCTGAACTGACAGGATCCTGTTGTACAACGGTTTCTTTGACACGCCCCATAATTTTATCTGTATGAATCCATACAACCTTGTGAGATCCATCTTTTAAATCAATGCGCACCCGGTTACACGGTTGTAAGTAAGGCTCAACAAGAGCTTTCACACCAGATTTACTTTCTGC